>OFGX01000848.1_pt1 | contig 20777 bp, 21 predicted proteins | sample 1521831 | NCBI WGS metagenome assembly OFGX01 (sample SAMEA3504080, study PRJEB24116) | mouse gut metagenome | biome: mouse gut; feature: mouse-associated habitat; material: faeces | place: Denmark | collected 2011 | reverse complement strand
GCTTATAAATTGCTTTATATTGAAAAAAATGGCAGTACTTATAATACATATTATTTAGACAAAAATAACCAAGATGCAGTGTGGACTGCTGAAACTGTAACAAGTAATGATGCTTTAGTAGATAAGTTATATGAATATTGTTATATAAATATAGATAGTTTTGATAGTTTTAGTGAATTATTTGATAAATTAGCATCAAGAAGTAGTTTTTATGGTTTGCAGAGAAACTATGATATTGATAGATTTTTTGATAAAATTGAAGAAAATAAGTATTCAGGTAATTCTAAATTCCCTTATAGTGATTATACTTTAACTATTTTAGAAAATAAACTTGTATTGGAAAGTGAGAAATATGACAATGAGGAAATTGCTTATTGTACTTCTATAACAATTCCACTAGACGCAAAAGATGCATTGATTTAAAACTTAAAATAATAAAAATTCCACCAATTATGGTGGAATTTTTATATCATATTATCACTTATTATGCCATCTTTTATGTAGATAATTTTATCCATTTTATTTGCTACATTAATATCATGTGTTACAACTATAATTGTTTTGCCTTTTTGTTGCAATTCTTTTAGTATATTTACAATATTTGTGGCTGTTTCGGAATCTAAAGCACCTGTTGGTTCGTCTGCTAAAATTATTTCGGGGTCATTTACCATGGCTCTTGCAATAGCCACTCTTTGTTTTTGTCCGCCGGATAATTCGCGTACTTTTGTGTTTCTTAAGTCAAATATTTTAAGTTTATTTAGTATGGTATTTATTCTATCATTATGTTCATTGGACTTGTATTTTTTGCTAAAGAGCAAAGGTATTCTTATATTATTTATAACTTTATCACTCTCAATTAATCCGTATGACTGCAATATAAAGCCAAAAATAGAATTTCGTATTTCTGCAAGTTCTGTACCATTTTTTGATGTGATATTCTCACCATTCAACAAGTATTCGCCATCTGTAAAATTATCTAAGCACCCAATAATGTTAAGTAAAGTAGACTTACCACTGCCGGATACTCCCATAATTGCAAGGCTATCGCCTTTATTGATAGTAAGATGCACACCTTGCAAAGCATATACTTCGTTAGGTTTGCCTTGGTTGTATTTTTTGTGTATGTTTGATAACTTAATTATTTCCATATCTTCCTCAATTTTATAACATTTAGTTTTTTAAAAATCTTTTTATTCCAAATTGTTATTTGAAATAGAATTAAGCGGTTTAAACTTGGCAAACTTTATAAATCCAAATGAGATACATAAAATGTAAATCCCAAAAATTATACTTGCAGATATAAGGTATGTTGGCCAGTCTATAAAAATGCCATTATCCATATATGCAGTGGATATGATTATGCCCATTACAGTAGTAGATAAAATAAATGAAAAAACAAATATTAGTAACATTTTTATTATCTCAATAGCAATAATGGTAGAACGTTTTCCGCCATAAATGTACATTATTCCACTTCGCTTAATTAATTTATCTGCCATAAAGTAGTAATTGCTTATTATTACTACTGCAAATAAAAATAATAAAGCAGCCATCCAATACATAAATACATCATTAACATCAGTTTTCTGATAACTTTCGTTTAAGTCCCTTAAACTTCTTGCAGATGCACCTAAATTCTTGTAATAATCTGCGGTTTTATCATTAATCATTAAGCCATTTTTATTAACTTTTGCATAAGGTGGTATGTTATCATATATCATAAAACTATTAGAAAAAGTACCATGATACATATCCGTAATCATGTTTTTACCTCTATCAAAATCATAATAGATATTACCACTATAACCAATAACTTTAATTTTTTGTTTGTATTGATATATACCTTGATAAACTGAAATTTCATAAATTTTGCCTATCTCATAACTTTCTCCAAGTCCTTTTGGCACATAAGCCTCTCTATAATCTTTAGGCATTTTAGCCGAAAATTTAAAGTCTAGTGGTGGCATATTTTTTACTAGTGCTTCACTGACAAAGTTGTATGAATATGTAAAAACATTACCTACTTCATCTGTTACTGAATACCAACCATAATTTACAATTCCAGCAAAATTTTCCATATCAAAAGTTTTAGATAGTTCTTTGTAAGTAATGTTTTCTATATCTGTAAAGTAATCATCAAAACTTATAATGCAATAGTCGGCTGTCTTTTCATTATAAATATCTATAGTAACATCAACTACATGTTCCACTGACTGATAATAGCAAAGTGGCAAAATTATCAATGTAAAAGTTAAAAAGAAAACTATTACACTTGATAAAAAATAAGAAGATTTTAAGTTGTCTTTAAAAATACTTAATTTATTCATTTATTTGCCTTTTAATTATATTTAGTATTTGCTGGCATTGCCTTTGCACGTTTTATTACATATATAAGCGATACTGATATCATACTTAGCATAGGACCGCCTATTAAAATCAAATAGTGTAACCATTCATAGCCAGTAATTACTACATCATAAGTACTTTGCATAGTAACATCTAAAATTAAATCAAAAATCAAACCAAAACCTATTGCTATAATTGCAATTAATATAGTTTCTACTATCATTGCGGTTGCAAGTAATTTTGGGCTACAACCTAAAGTCTTATAAGTTGCGTATTTTTTACTATTGCATTTTACCCAATAATTTATTATTGAAAGAGTAGATAGTATACCAACTGCAAGCATACTAAACAGCATAATCATTGCTATTGGTGTAGTTGACATATAAAACTCTATTTTATATCCAAGTTTTTTCACTTTATTTTTTAAATGGTTAACATCTTTATAATTAATTTTAGTTATGCTACCATTAGCCATTACTTCTGTAGGTTTGTCAAACATGTGCTCTGCAGGGCGAATGGAAGAATACCACTCATTTATGGGCAGATTATAAGGAATAATAAAAGTATCACCATAACCAGAGTAAATGTTACGCACTTTTAAATCATTGCCGTAAAGTTTAATTGTATCACCTACAACTATACCATTTTCGTAAGCAAGTGGCTCTGGTATTGCAACTACATTTTGTTTGTTTTCTATATTTTCTTCAGTTATATTTTTGTTGCCAGTAATTTGAAAGATAACACTAATAGAGTCAAATTTTATTGGTGTATTATTTATTTCAAGATTACAGTCAAAATGTGCAACTGAAAGACTACTCCCAACCTTTTCTCCCTCAAATTGTATTTGCTCTCTAACACTTCTTATATAGTCACCTAGTGTAATGCGAGTTTCCAATAAATTATTTGCAGGGGTTTTAAACCTAAAACTACAAGATTCAAAACAGTCTTGCACTATGCTTTGTGTAATGGTACGGGAAGGGATACAACAACAAATCGTTGTGCTAAAAAAAATTAATAGCAATAAAATAAACGCAACAGGTTTTGTCCTGATGGATTGTTTTATGCTATTAAAAATAAAAATCAAATTTTTTTTCATTTTAGTAATCCCCAACCTCTTATCAAATATATTATAGCACAACTCAAAATAAATGTAAATAGCAAAAAAACATACCCACCAGTAATTGGTGGGTATTGTGTTTTATTAAATTATGTAATTCAATAAGTTAAACTTTATTTATAACATACTGAATTGTATAAGCACAATAGGTGAGTGCTTGATAAAAACATCTGCAAATACAGAAGAAAATTATCTCTTGCTGAATTGAGGTGCTTTTCTTGCTTTTTTAAGACCGTATTTCTTACGTTCTTTTGCTCTAGGGTCACGAGTTAAGAAACCTGCGGCTTTAAGTGCTGCTTTGTATTCCTCAGCATTTGCAACTACCATTGCTCTTGCAATACCATGTCTGATAGCACCTGCTTGACCAGTAAAGCCACCACCTTTAACATTAACAATTATATCAAATTGCTCTGTAGCACCAGTTAATACAAGTGGTTGACGAACGATAAGTTTTAAAGTTTCTAAGTCGAAATACTCATCAATTGAACGTTTATTGATAGTTATATTGCCATTACCACCAGGGATAAGACGAACTCTAGCAATTGCCTTTTTTCTTCTACCAGTTCCCCAGTATTGCACTTTCTTTTTTGCTTTAGCCATAGTTTGTATTCCTCCTTATTAGAATTTTAATTCAATAGGTTGTTGAGCCTGATGATTATGCTCTGCACCTTTGAATACTTTTAATTTATTAATCATATCACGACCTAAAGAGTTTTTAGGTAACATACCTTTAACGGCTCTCTCTAGTGCTTTGTCTGAATCTTCAGCCATACGTTTTTTAAATTGAATTTCTTTTAGACCACCAATGTAGCCAGTGTGATAACGATAATATTTTTGCTCTAATTTTTTGCCTGTAAGAACGATTTTGTCAGTATTGATAGCGATAACATAGTCACCACAATCTACATTAGGAGTGTAGCAAGGCTTATTTTTACCTCTAAGTACACTAGCGATTTGGCTAGCAACTCTACCAAGTACAAGACCTTCGCAGTCTATAACATACCATTTTCTTTCGATTTCTTCAGGCTTTGCCATATATGATTTCATGGTAAAAAACCTCCGATAATTTTTATAATTGCAAAATGTTAATTTTCGGGGGGCTAATCCTTAAACTATACATTTAATACGCTTAATTATTTTATAATATAAACAATATTATGTCAAGTAAAAAACTCACTATTTTTAATTTTTGGTAATTTTTTTTAATATTTATAAAATTCTATTAATATTAGAATAATATTCTCTATAAAATACAAACTTTTTAAATAGTTTTTCAGTATCAAACGGGATAAAAAACTTTCTCTAAAGTAAGTGGCTCGGGTGGGGCAGTGTGTCCGCCAAATTTTCTATCACCAGTTTCAAACATTTTATCTATACATAAAATATCCAGTTTGCCTCTTGCAATATCAAGTACAGTGCCTATTATTATGCGTACCATATTGTACAAAAAACCATTTGCAGTAATTTTTATTTCAAAACAATTTTCATTTAGATTTACTAAATCTATTGCTAGTATATCTCTTTCAAAATCAATTACATCTGAGCCACTTGACATAAAGGCTTTAAAGTTATGTTTGCCTTTTAGTTTTTCTAGTGCGGCTTTTAGCAGAGCAATATCTATTTTAAATGGATATTGATAGTATTTTTTGTAAAGTGGTCTGTTTATATTTGTAAGACAAATTTTGTAACTGTATGTTTTTGCAATTGCACTAAACCTTGCATGAAAATCTTTGCTAACTTCTTTGCAATATAAAATAGAAATATCATCTGGCAGTAAGTTTTGTATTGCATAAGGTATTTTTTCGTCTTTAATATCTGTATTTGCATCAAAGTGAATTACTTGACCACGTGCCGAAACTCCACTATCTGTTCTTCCACTTGCTGTAATTTTTGTATCGGTTTTAAATAATGTTGATAAGGCTTTTTCTATAATTTCTTGAATAGTAATTGCATTTGGTTGAACCTGAAACCCAGAGTAATTTTGCCCATCATATTCTACTAAACATTTGTATCTTTTCATTATCCTATCCAACTTTTAAACAAATTTACAATATAGTAGTCTGTGCCAAAAAATATTGAATCAGCAGGTGCTTTTGTTAAGTAGCAGTCAAGCATAATCAAAACTATCAAAACTGCTAAAATCAAAAAGGCTATTAAGTCACGATAACTAAAAGTAAGTTTTTTCATTTTAGTTCTGTTTTTAGTGGCATTGTAGCACCTTGCATCCAAAGCATCTGCAAGTTCGTCCGCACGTCTAAAACTACTTACAAAAAGTGGAATTAAAATTGGTACCATAGATAGTACTCTTTCATGAATTTTGCCAGTATCAAAAGCAGCACCTCTTGCTTTTTGTGCGGCTATTATCTTGTCTGTTTCTTCCATAAGAGTAGGGATAAATCTTAGTGCTATGCTCATTGTTATTGCAATATCATGTACTGGTACTTTTATATACTTTAATGGTTTTAAAAGACACTCAATTGCATCAGTGAGTTCCATAGGTGTGGTTGTTAAAGATAGCATATTTGTACCTATAACTAAAAGAGCAAGTCTTAAAGCAAGTTTAATTGTAAAATCAATACCTTTATCAGTAATTGTAAATATCCACCAATGTGCTAAAACATTGCCTTCGCTATACAAAAATAAATTGATTAGTCCAGTAAAAATTAATAGGAATAAAATCAATTTTATGCTTTTAAGTACGATTTTTGGAGGGATTTTAGCAACAATTGTAACTATAGTTAAAAATATAAATACATACATAAAGGCAGTATATGACTTTGCAAAAAATATAAAAATCATAAACAAAAGACTAAATATAAGTTTTGCTCTTGGGTCTAGTCTGTGTATAGGTGAGTTGGTTGGGTAGTATTGCCCAAATGAAATATCTCTCATAAACTACCCCCTTGATTTTTATATTTAATAATTGCAGTAATTAAGTCTTGTGGAGTTATAATATCTCCATCCAATTTAATATTATTTGCTTTTAAATAATTGTTGACTTTTACGCAAAGCGGAATATCTAACCCCATATTTAAGAGTTCTTCTGAGTGAGTAAATAACTCATTTATTGGAAGGTCAAAGGCTATTTTTGCGTTGTTGAAAACTACTAGTCTGTTGCAATATTGAGTTATCTCATTTATGTCATGAGATATTACTATAATAGTTGGAGTAATAGTATTTTTTAAGTTAGTAATTAAGTTTAAAATTTGCCTTTTGCCAATAGGGTCTAATCCTGCAGTAGGTTCATCTAAAATTAACACTTTAGGTTTCATAGCAAGTACGCCTGCTATTGCAACTCTACGTTTTTGTCCGCCTGATAAATCAAAAGGTGAGCGGTTTTTGTAGTAATCATAATCTAGTCCTACAGCATCCATAGCAAGTCTAACTCTGTTTTTTATTTCTTCAGCAGGTAATTTTAAATTTTTAGGACCAAAAGCAATGTCTTTTTCCACTGTATCTGCAAATAATTGATATTCAGGATACTGAAAAACCATACCAACTTCTTGCCTTAATTTTCTAAGGTCAGGTTTAGGCTTTTTTTGAGTAAGGTTAATATCAAATACTTTTATTTCCCCATCTTGTGCTTTTATTAAGCCATTTATATGTTGTATAAAAGTTGATTTTCCGCTACCAGTATGTCCAATAATTCCTAAAAAGTCACCCTCGTTTATAGTAAGATTTATATCTTTTAAAGCAATTTTTTCATAAGGAGTTTTTTTGCTGTAAGTGTAAGTAAGGTTTTTTACTTCAATATTTTGCATAGTTCCTCCTTAAGTGCGTTTTCTGTTAAAATATCCCCCTCAATATCAATTCCATTATCCCTTAAACTATTTGCTATTGCAAGAGGTAATGGCAGGTCAAGTCCTGCACTTTTTATAAGTTCAGTTTGTTTGAATATATTTTGCGGGGTATCCATAGCAATAATTCTTGCATCATTCATAATAGCAACTCTATCACAGTCAACTGCCTCGTCCATATAATGCGTTATCCAAATTATTGTTATATTTTCCTCTTTATTTAGTTGTTTTGCAACCTCAAGTACTTCCTTTCTGCCTTGAGGGTCGAGCATAGCAGTGCTTTCGTCAAAAACAATTATTTTAGGCTTAATTGCAAGTATACCAGCAATAGCAATTCGTTGTTTTTGTCCTCCAGACATTTTGAATGGTGTAGATTTTTTATGTTCACTCATACCAACTTTTTCAAGTGCCCAATTAACTCTATCAATAATTTCTTCACGTGGAATCCCTAAGTTTTCTGGACCAAAAGCAATGTCGTCTTCTACAATGCTTGCTATCATTTGGTTATCAGGATTTTGAAAAACCATACCAATATTACTTCTTATTTCAAAGATTTTAGAGGTATCTTTTGTGTTAACTCCAAAAATTTCTACTTCACCAAGACGCGGGATAAGTAGTCCATTTAAAATTTTGGCTAAGGTAGATTTACCACTGCCATTATGCCCAAGCAATGCAACAAATTCACCTTCTTCAACATCAAGGCTTACATTATTTAATGCGCGGACTATTCCGCCAGTTTGAGTTTTATATTCAAGTGTAGCACCGCTTATATGAATGGCTTTCATTTTTACCTCGTTAACTAATTCTAACAATAAATATAACATATAAATAATTAAAAGTAAAGTTTATTGATTAGTTAAAAGTTTAACTTTTAATAGTAAGTGCACTATTTTTTGTTATAACTGACAATTTTTGGCTATTGACAATAAAATTTAATTATAGTATAATTTTGATAATATATAGGTTGTTTTGGGAGGAAATATGAGCAAATCTTTAGACGAACAATTAGTTGTGCCAGTGCCTAATGAAAGACAAATGGCAATATTTAATATGGGATATTACAATTTTATTCATTTTGGCATAAATACTTTTACGCATAAGGAATGGGGAAGTGGACATGAACCATTGTCCAAATTTAAACTTAAAAATCTTGATACTGATAAGTGGGTGCAAGACTTAATTGCAACTGGCAGTAAAGGAGTGATATTAACTGCTAAGCATCATGATGGATTTTGCTTGTTTCCAAGCAAGTATACAGATTATTGCATAAAAAATACTCCTTTTATGGATGGCAAAGGGGATGTTGTTGGCAGTCTTGCAAAATCTTGCAAAAAGTATAACTTCAAGTTTGGTTTTTATTTGTCACCATGGGATAGACATGAGCCTACTTATGGCAGTGAGGCATATAACGATTATTTTTGTAATCAGTTAGAGGAATTATGCACGAATTATGGTGAAATATTTTGTGTTTGGTTTGATGGCGCTTGTGGTGAAGGACCTAATGGCAAAAAACAAAGATATGACTGGGAAAGATATTATGAAGTGATACATAAATACCAACCAAATTGCATAATATCCAACTGTGCTAAAGATGTTAGATGGATAGGCAATGAGGGAGGTAGATGCCGTGAGGCAGAATGGTCAGTTGTGCCAAAAAGACTGCAATGCTTTGACGAAGTAATGCGTAATCAACAACAGCAAGAAGGCACTTTTGCTATGGCAAAAATTGATAATACAGACGATAATCTTGGGGAGAGAAGTACTATAATTGATGGTGAAGAATTGGTATTTTGGCCGTCTGAAATGGATATATCTGCTACAGAATATGGCTGGTTTAATTTGCGTTGGATGAGATGGTTTTTTGCAAGAAGTGTGGATAATTTTGTTGGTTGCTATTTGCGTTCTGTAGGCAACAATGCAACTTTACTTGTTAATGTTGGACCTAATGAAAAGGGAGAACTTCCTGCAAAATTTATCAAACGAATGATTGGGGCAAAAGAAAAATTACAGCAAATGTTTAAAGATAAAGTAGAAACTACTACTTGTAAAATTAATGATTTTGAGTATGAAATAAATTTTCCAAAAACATCTGTAAGCAAGGTTGTGCTTGCTGAAGACTTGACTAAAAGTCAAAGAGTGGAAAGTTTTGCCTTAAATGTTGGTGGAAAAGAAATATTTAAAGCACGCACTATTGGCTTTAAAAAGATTTGTGTTTTTGACAATATTGAAACAGATAAAATTACTTTAAAAATACTAGATAGTAGATGTGAACCTTATATTAAGGATATTAAAGTTTATAAATAAAATAGTTAAATGTTATAAATAAACTATCAAAAATCGGGGTTAAATAAAGAGGGAATTAAAATTATGAGCAAAAAATTTGATGAATATTTGATAAATGCTTATCCTAATGAAAGACAATTGTTTATTATGGATTTAGGATATTATAACTTTATACATTTTGGACTAAATACTTTTACAAAAAAGGAATGGGGAAGTGGACATGTACCTACAAGTGAATTTAAACTAAAAAATCTTGATACAGATAAGTGGGTACAAGATTTGATGGCAACTGGTAGTAAAGGTGTAATAATTACAGCAAAACACCATGATGGATTTTGTTTGTTTCCAAGTAAGTATACAGATTATTGTATAAAAAATACTCCTTTTATGAATGGACAAGGTGATGTAGTTGGAAGTCTTGCTGAATCTTGCAAAAAATTTGGGTTTAAGTTAGGTTTTTATTTGTCACCATGGGATAGACATGAGGCTACTTATGGTAGTGATGCGTATAATGATTATTTTTGTAACCAGTTAGAGGAACTTTGCACAAACTATGGCGAAATATTTTGTATTTGGTTTGATGGTGCTTGTGGTGAAGGTCCTAATGGCAGAAAACAAAATTATGACTGGGATAGGTATTTTGCAGTTATACATAAATATCAACCTAATTGTGTTATTACTAATTGTGCGTATGATGTTAGATGGATAGGTAACGAACGTGGCTGGGCAAGAGAGGCAGAGTGGGCTGTAGTGCCAAAAAGATTGCAATGTTTTGATAATGTGATGCGTGTTTCTCAGCAAACAGAAGGTACGTTTACTATGCACAGAATTGATACTACAGATAGAGATTTAGGACAACGTAAAACTATTGTTGAAGGGGAAGAAATGGTATTTTGGCCATCCGAAATGGATATATCTGCAACTTATGCAGGTTGGTTTTATAGAAAGTGGTTTGAAGTTTTTCTTGCAAGGTCAGTTAATAATTTAGTAAATTGTTATATGCGGTCTGTTGGTAATAATGCAACTTTACTTGTAAATGTTGCACCTAACCCAAATGGAGAATTACCAGCAAAATTTATTAAAAGAATGATTAAAGCAAAAGAAAAAATACAAAATATTTTTAAAGAAGAAGTAAAATGTGAATTAAAACAATTAAGTACAAATGAGTACGAAGTTACTTTCCCAAAAGGCAAAGTTTCAAAATTAGTTTTAAGTGAGGATTTATCAAAAAGTCAAAGAGTTGAAGAGTTTGAACTTTATGCAAATGGCAAAAAGATTTTTAAGAGTAAAACTATAGGCTTTAAAAAGTTTTGTATATTTAAAAAAGTTGAAACAGATAAAATTATAATCAAAGTTACAGATAGTAGATGTGAGCCATATATTGGCGGTTGCAGAGTTTACAGATAAAAATAAAATAATTAAAAGCACTCATAATATGGGTGCTTTTTTAGTTTTTAAACTAAAGAAAAAAGTTGGATTTTATGAAAATTTTAAGACATTAAGTCGTATTAAAAATAAGTTTATTATTTTAGTTTGTATAAAATATTATAATATTTATTGCAAAATGTAAAAAAATGGTGTATATTAAAGGTATAATACAATATAATGGAGTAGTATAGTTGTATGAGAAAAAATAAAAATAATAAAGAAAATACAAAATCACTTTCTAATATTGATAACATTGATGCTAATAGTGATATAAATAGCGGCTTTGATGATTTGATGTATGATAACTTAGATAGTGACTATGCTTATTTTGAAGATAATGATTTTGAGGAAGAGGAAAAACAAACAAAACCTGTTTCTGATGATTTTATGCTTGCAGAACCACAAGACAACATAATTTTGCCAGAAAATAATCTTCCTATGAGTGCGGATAATAATCTTCCACAAGAAAATAAACCTATAAAAATGAGAGAAATAGCAGTTCAGTCTGAAACAACAAAAGTAAATGCTTTTGACTTGTTTTTCTTAAGACTTTGGGCTGGTATGGTGGCACTGCTTGGATATACGGCTAATGGTATTAACTATATAATTAATGCAATATTTAAGCATAAATTACCTGTAAAGTATATTAAGGCTTTTTTAGTAGTACTTGTTATAATTTTGCTTTTGCTAATTATTATTGTTCCAGCAACTGCAAATAGTCAACCAAAAAGCACAAGTGGAGATGGACTGGTAATTTTTGAGAGCAATATGGTGCCTGTACAAGTTAGAGTTGATGATGGAAGCGGTGAGCCTGTTTATAAATGGGGATACCTTGATAAAAAGAAAGCCGCAAGTGGTACTGGTATAGATTCGCTTGCAATACCTGCTAAATATGAAGAGGCTTTGCCTTTTAATAAATATGGAATTGCGTGGGTAAGGGTTCGTGATGATAAAGGACATTATTGGGAACTTATTAATTCAAAAGGTAAACGCGTGGGAGAAAGAACTTATGCTGTAAGTACTTCACTTCCAATCGGACAAAGACCTTTTGGTGAATTTACTGATAGTAAACTTGCTTGGGTAAACGAAAATAGTAAGTTTGGATATATTGACATTAAAGGTAATGTAAAAATAGCATGTGACCTAGATGTTGCCGGTGATTTTATTGATGGTATAGCAAGAGTTGGTAGAGGTAATTATCAATGGTATATCAACAAAAAAGGTAATGTTGTAGGTAGGTCTTACGATTATATTGAAGTACTTGATTTTTCTTGTGGCTTAGGAGCAGTAAACAAAGGCGGTAGATGGGGCTTTGTTGATAAAAAAGGTAAGGAAGTAATTGAGTTAAAATACGATGCAGTAAGTCAGTTTGTAGATGGATATGCTATGGTAAAAATGGGTAAAACCTTTGGTGTTATAAATACAGACGGGGATTTGATAATCAATACTCAATGGTATTATGACATTGTTATAACAAATGAAATATTTGAAAACTTTATTAAAGTTCATAAAAACTAAATTAAAATAAAGGTAAAACAGGCGGACTGAACACTGCCTGTTTTTATATAAAAATTAAAAAAGGTATTGAAATTATATTTATATTATGGTAAAATAAGGTATTGTTGGAGGGAATATGAAGACTATTAAAGAGTATCTTGCAATAGTAGATGAGGTAATTGAAAAGGGAGTATATAAAGATAACTGGCAAAGTCTATCTTCATTTAAAATGCCGTCTTGGTACAGAAAAGGAAGATTTGGTTTGTTTGTACACTGGGGTGTTTATTCTGTGCCTGCGTTTGGCAATGAGTGGTATCCAAGAAGAATGTATTTAAAATTTGACCCTTGCTATAATCATAGGATTAAAACTTATGGTGAAAATGCCGATTATAGACAAATTGTAGAAAAATTTAATCCAACAGAATTTAATGCTGAAGAATGGACGAAAATATTTAAAAGTAGTGGTGCAAATTTTGTTATGCCTGTATGTGAACATCATGATGGTGTTAAAATGTACGAAAGTGAACTTAATAAGTGGAATACTAAGGAACTTTTAGGCAAAGATTTTATGCTTGAATTAAAGGATAGTATAGAGTCAAACGGAATGAAGTTTTTTGCATCTAATCATAGAGCAGAACATTACTTTTTTTTGAATGGTGCTAGAGCAAATTGCCCAAATTCAGAAGTTACAAAAAATTTATATCCTGATTTATATGGTCCAGCCGCTCTTCCTAATAATGGTAATCCTTATGCCGATACTAGTTTGAAAGTGACTACTGAGTGGTGCGAAGACTGGCTAGCCTCTAGTTGTGAGATGATAGATAGATTAAAACCTTATGCAGTGTACTTTGACTGGTGGATATATATGTCAGAGTTTAAGCCATATATCAAAAAGTTTTTAGCATATTACTATAACCGCGGATTAGAGTGGAAAAAAGAAGTGGGCGTATTTTATAAATGGGGCTCAATTATGCCAGGTTGTGCTATATATGATGTGGAAAGAGGTCAAATTGATGGCATAGCAACAGAACTTTGGCAAAATGACACTGCTATTGCAAAAAATAGTTGGGGATATACCGAAAACAATTCATTTAAAAAGCCAGCAGATTTAATAAGAAATATGATGGACGTAGTATCCAAAAATGGCTGCTTTATGCTAAATGTTGGACCAAAAGCAAGTGGTGTAATATGTGATGAGGAAAGAGCAGTATTAAAGCAAATTGGTGAATGGTTAAAAGTTAATGGTGAGGCAGTATATGATGCTATGCCGTTTTACGTGTATGGCGAGGGCAAAAAAATAAAAAATAGGGCTTTTAATGATAACTTGGTTTATGGCAAAAATGATTATAGATTTACTTTTAAAACAGGTGCAATATATGTAGTGCCTATGTGCAATAAACTAAGAAAGAGTTATAAAATAAAATCACTTAGGTTTGCAAATGAGGGCGGCATAAGATATGATATTTTAAAAGTTGAAATTTTAGGATATGATAATATTAATGTAGAATATAAAAGAGATAAGCAATATATGACAATAAACATACTTGACGAAATAAAAAGCGATATGCCAGTATGTTTTAAGATTACAATTGATTAGAGGTTAAATAAATGAAGTTTACACTTACTAAAAAATGGAAAATTGGAATAAGTATAATAGCATGCGTTTTGGTAGTTGTTATTGTGCTTAGTTGCGTATTGGCAAATTTGCAATATGCACGGACTGAGTTTGCTTTATTTAGTGAGGCAAGAGCAATTTTAGCAAAAAGTTTTGACAAAACTGAACTTGGTGAAAAAGCAGATTTAAAAAGAACTATTGATAATACTAACCCATTAAATTTAGTTAGTTATTATGGTAATGAAGATTTAATAGTTTTTTGGAATACCTTGCCAGAAAAACAAAGAGAATATAGCATTTTGCTTTTAGTACCAGGACAAATTTTGCTGGCAAATGGCGAAAGTAATTTGCATAATCTTGAAAAATGGGCAGATACTTGCGAAAAAAATAAAATACCTTATGCGATACAAGCCATCAATGGCGAAACACACATGGAGGCAAGACCACCTATTAAATATTTGGAAGAAAGGTTTGCTACAAAACATACGTATTTTTATGGTTTGAATGTGTCTGAACTTTATAATGGTGTTGATTTGCGTGGGGAAGCAGAAAGTGATAATTCGTTGTATATAATGGATATGGTTAAACTTTGTGCTAAATATGGTGCTTTCTTTATTTGGACGGATACTAATTTAAACTACAAAAATGGAATAATACTTGAATGCTTAGAGAATAATGAAAGTTTATATACAACTTTTAAAATTTATAGCGATTATATATGTATGCTAAATAACGAAAGTATTGCAGACCCCGCAACTTTTGCTTTGTTGCAAGGACTATGGCTTAGTGGCTTAATTGGCAACTGGGGTGTTTCAAGTGACTGGTGGCATTGGAAAAATGATGGATATAAATCTTTGTTTGGTGAAAATGATGATTATATAGGCAATGAGTGGGAACAAGTATTTTGCTATCCGGAAAATATGTATGTACAGTCTATGATGCTAGTAGTTAGCCGTGGCGGAACTTGTTTTTCTCAAGAAACACCTAATTTTGCAATTAGTTATAACGGAAATCATATTGCAGGGTATGAATATGCAATTAGCCCTTTTTTAGATAGGATAATTGATGGCAGGTTAACCATACCTACAATGGACGAAGTTTATATTGCAACAAGTTTTGCTATAATGGGCAAACAAAACTATATGCTTTCTAATTATAATTTAAAGGAAAGTAATTTGTATCCTACACAAGGTAATAGTGGAATAGTGCCATTATTGCCAAAAAACTTAAGAACTGATGAACGCAAATTGTTTGTGGATAGAGGCATTGTGCTTGTAGATTATAAAGTTTCTAGCAAAGAATTTATGCGTGTGTTTGGTGAAAATGATGCAAATACTTACTTTACAAATACAGGACAAAATTGGTATTACATTAATAATTTAGAAAATCAAAAAGGTACTAAATATGCTAGGTTTACACCAAAATATTCTAGTGCAGAAAATTTTTATATAGAGTCAGAGGAACATTCTTCGGCAATAATTACAGATACTAAAAATGGATTAAAAATATATTTGAGCAACTATCGTACAGATAAAACAGATATGATACAGCAAGACTCAGAAAAGATTTTTGAGAGTGGCAGTTGGGAGAGTTATGTTTCAAAATATCTTACTTTGGATAGAAATGGTAATCCACTTGGAGTAAAGGATAGTGCTTTACGAAAAACTATAATTGAAATAAAAGGTAGTTATGATGGTGGCGAACCATTGATTAAATGGAATAACCGTAGTGATGGTGGTGGAGAAAATAACAGAAAATTTAGAGTTACTAAACAAATATACAATAGTGAGACTAAAACTTTAAGATTAGAAATAGAACATAATGGTGTTGTTGATTTTGAAGTTTATTTAGAGGATAGTGGAAATGAGTATAAACCTTTGCGTCGTGACGGCAGAGAAGATATTTACTCTAAAATAACTGTTGATGGTAGCAAACTTGAGGCTTTGGTTGCCGAAAAAATTACTGATAGTTACAACTACACTTATTTTAGTTATCTTGAATATGATAAACAATTTGAAAAAGCAAGAGTTATGTTAGACGAGAAAACTTATACTCAAAAACAAATAGATAAACAAGTAAAAGAATTAACTAAAGCAAAAAATAATCTAATTAATATACAAAGTGAGATAGGTTTAATTAAAAAAGTAGTAAATGGCAACTATCAAGCAACGGCTATGCTTGCTTATGATGCTTTATTAAGAGAAATGTTATCTTGTCAAAAATATGTAAGTGGTAGAAGTAATAAACTAGAGTATGCTAGCATTTACAAAAATAAAAATATATCTTGCACTTTTTCGTTAAAGAAAAAAGCAATTGTAAAGGCATATAACAATTTGCTTTTATATGTTTAAAGGATAAATATGATTTGCAACAAGTTAGTTAGAGATAAAATACCAAAAATTTACGAAGCGGATGGCAAAACTTGCATAACTGAAAATTTGCAAGCAGAGGCTTATGCCGAAAAATTGATAGAATTGTTGGATGCTGAATTAAAAGATTTTAAAGATGCTTTTAATATGGAAGATGATGAGCAGGCAGTAAAAAAGATAGCAGATATTGTAGAGGTTTTATATGCAGTGCTAGATTTAATTGGTGTGCCAAAAGATTCTTTTGAAAAAATCCGTCTTGCAAAAAATAGTAAGTTTGGTGGATATAAAGATGGTGTTTTGTTGAAGGAAATCATAAATAATTAAAATTTTGTTGAGGTGAATTTTGAAGGCGGGTTTTGATGCAGTATTTGATAAAAATAGTAAAGTGTTAATTTTGGGTAGTTTTCCTAGTGTACTATCATTTAAGGAAGGTTTTTACTATGGTAATCCGCGAAATAGATTTTGGGGACTACTGCAAGAAATTTATTGCAGACAATTAAATTCAATAGAAGATAAAAAACAACTTTTGCTAGATAATAATATTGCTTTGTGGGATATCGTTTTTACTGGTCAAAATATTAATAATGGTAAGGAAAGTAGTAGTGATAGTAATTTGCATTGTGAACAAGTTGCAGATATTCCTTGGATAATAAGCAATAGCAAAATTGAAAAAATAATTTGTAATGGAAAAAAGTCTTATGAATTATTTTGCAAATATTATAAAGATTTGGTGGATATGGCAATATGTTTGCCATCAACAAGCCCTGCTAATGTTAGGTTTGATAAAGAGAAGTGGGTAGAAAATTTAAGTAAAATTTAAAAAAATTAATTTTTCAAATTTTTTAATTACAATTATATTAAAAATAAAAACATCCCTGTTAATAGCAGGGATGTTTTTTGTAGGTTTATATTACTTATTAAATTCGCTTTCAGATAGCATATCTGCATTTGGTGCCCACTTGCCAACACTTGCAATACCATTTTTGCAAGATGCTTTGCTAGCATAGCCTTCTTCTGATATGCAAAGTATGTTGCCATTGTTTGCACGAAGACGATAACGGAATTTGCCTTGTTTATCTTTATAAATTTCAAACTTAGGGTTGGTTAAAGTTTCATATTTACTCAATGTTTGGTCTTCAATTTTGTCTATGCCACCAAATTTTCTTACAGATTCAATACCGCTTTTGCAACTGCTTAAAGTAGTATAAATACCCTCGCTAACTGCAATAGTTTCCTTATTTGATGCCTTTAATCTAAAATTAAAATTGCCCTTTGGTGTTTTTGAATATACAAAATATCCTTTTAGTTCGTTTGCCATAATTTCCTCCTTACGTAAAAATCTTAATATCTCTTATGATAATAGTGTAACATAAAAAATGCTTTTTTTCAAGGGATAAATATGATAAATAAAAATTTTTTTGTTATTTGAATAATTGTATTTTAAATTGGCAATAATTATTTTGCGGAGGATAATATGAAAAAATTAATAGTTTTAGTTTTGGCATTAGTAGTGGGAATTACAACATTGTGTTTAGTAAATCATAAAGAGGAAGATTATTTAAGGATACATATAAGAGCAAATAGTAATAGTGAGTATGACCAACAAATAAAATACAAAGTAAAAGATGCGGTTGTTGCGGCACTCGTGCCAATTGCAGATAAAATTACAAGTAAAGAGCAAATGATAGATTTACTAAAAGATAATACTCAAACTTTAAAGCAAGTTGTAGATAATAAACTTAGGGAATTAGGTCAAAATTACTCATCAACAGTAAGAATATGTGAGGAAAAATTTCCAACAAGGTCGTATGAGGAATTGACTTTGGGTGCAGGAGTATACGATGCTATTATAATTGAGTTGGGTAGTGGTGAAGGTGATAACTGGTGGTGCGTAGCATATCCGCCTTTGTGTTTTGTAACAGCAGAAGGTGATGGAGAAAAAATAGAATATAAATCAATTTTTACAAAATGGTTTGGTAATAAATAAAATTTATTTAGTCATTTATACTTTTTGGTATAGATGATTTTTTTATACATAATAGCAAAAATAATAAAAATTTAGCAAGATAGTTTAAAGTGTTTAAAAATGTGCAAAAATTATTATAAATCAAATATAAAGGAAAAGATGTTATGAAAAAAATTGATAAATATCAGTTAACAAGTTTTTTAACTAAAAATAAATTATATATCAGTATAATTTGTGCATTTGTAATTATGGCATCACTTACAACTGCTATAGTGTATCCTTTTTCGATTAGTGATAATGTTGTAGCCGAGGGTAGCCTTGAAGTTGCTGCAATACGAAAAGGCGATAGTGGCAGCAAGGTAAAAGAAATCCAACGTAAACTTAATGAGTATGGATTTAGTGTAGGTAATGTAGATGGAATTTTTGGTAGTAAAACTTTGCAGGCTGTAAAAAACTTTCAAAAGTCAAGAGGACTAGTAGTTGATGGCATTGTTGGTAACGCAACGGCTAAGGCTTTAGGAATAACTTTGAATAGTGGAAGTAGTGGCAATAGTAACTATGCTGGTGGAGATATTTATTTGCTAGCAAAAACCATTCACGCAGAAGCAAGGGGAGAACCTTATATTGGACAAGTTGCAGTTGGTGCGGTTGTTTTAAACAGAGTAAAAAGTTCAAGTTTCCCTAACACTATTTCCGGTGTAGTGTATCAGCCTTGGGCATTTACTGCAGTGCATGATGGACAAATTAATTTAGAACCTAATGATAGTGCAATGAGAGCAGCAAAAGACGCAATGAATGGCTGGGACCCAACAAATGGTTGTTTGTATTATTTTAATCCTGCTACTGCAACAAGTAAATGGATTTGGTCAAGAAAAGTACAACTTACTATTGGCAAGCATAAATTTGCAATTTAAGGAGAAATTATGGAATTAACAGAAAATAAAAAAACTATAACAATTAGCATAATAATATTAATGCTTTTGGCAGCGGTAATTACTTTGAGTGTTTTTGTTGGAATTTATGCAAAAGACAGAGTGGAAAAGGATAGAGATTTAGATGCTTTTTATCAGTCTGCTTACTATGGTTTGGTTGGTAATTTTGTAGATATAGAAAACGACTTGGCAAAAGCAAGAGTAATGACAGATAGCAAGATTTTAAAAGAAGACCTTATGAAAATCGATGTTAATTGTAATTTGGCTAGTCAAAACTTGCAAGTTTTTTATGCTAACAATGATGGCATGCACAATTTAATGAGTTATATTAATCAATTAGGTGATTATTGTAGATATTTAATAAGAGAACTTGACCATGGCAAAAGTTTGACTACTACGCAGGTAGAAAATTTAAACAAGTTGTGGGGTGTATCTAAGGAGTATGGTAAGTTGCTTAATAGTTTGCAAGATTATGCAAAAGACGGCAATTCACTTGCAAAATTGCTAGGTGAAAGTAATGAAGAGTTTGAAGATATTTTAAGTAGTATTAATAATGGTAGTATTGAATATCCATCTTTGATTTATGACGGACCATTTAGTGATGGTGTATTAAAAAGAGAAGCAAAAGGTGTAGTCGGTGAAGAAATTACACCAGAGCAAGGCAAAAAGTTTGTTGAAAAATATCTTGTAGGCTATGATATAGAAAATATAGAGTATGCACAAGACAATGTGAACAGAATACCAAGTTATTTGTATGCTGTAAAATTAAAAGGTGGCAGACAATGTTCTGTACAAATTGCAAAAAAAGGCGGGTTGCTACTTCTTATTGATTTATTTCACGAGGTTGAAGAGCCTAGTTTGACAATTGAACAATGTCAAAAAGTTGCGGAACAATATTGTGAATCAATTGGATTAAAAAATATGAAAGCCGTTTGGATAAATAATAATAAAAGCAATGTGTATATAAATATGTGCTACGAGCAAGATGGTATTGTTAATTATCCAGATATGGTAAAATTAAAAATTAGTCTTGATACTGGTGAAGTTATAGGTTATGAAGGATTAAATTATGCTTTTAATCATACTGCAAGAGAATATGAAGAACCTAAAATTAGTGAGGAACAAGCAATTTTAAATGTATCTGCTATTTTGGAAAATATAGAAATTAGACTTGTAACTATCCCTTGGAATACAGTTTCTGAAAAGGTTGCTTATGAAATAGTAGGTGAACTTGATGGAGAAAAATATTTTGTATATGTAGATGCATACAATGGCGATGAGTTAAATGTGCTAAGAATGATAGATAGTAATCAAGGCGATTTGCTAATGTAAAGATACTAATTAGCCATATAACTACTAATAAAAATCAGTATAATAAGAATAAACAAATTAATAAACACACTAAAATAATAAGTTTTAGTGTGTTT
>OFGX01000840.1_pt1 | contig 20928 bp, 17 predicted proteins | sample 1521831 | NCBI WGS metagenome assembly OFGX01 (sample SAMEA3504080, study PRJEB24116) | mouse gut metagenome | biome: mouse gut; feature: mouse-associated habitat; material: faeces | place: Denmark | collected 2011 | reverse complement strand
CTTCATGATCCAGGGCGGCTGCCCGGACGGCACCGGCATGGGCGGCCCCGGCTACAGCATCAAGGGGGAGTTCGCCCAGAACGGCGTCACAAACGATTTGAAGCACACTGAGGGCGTGCTGTCCATGGCAAGGTCCATGCATCCGGACTCCGCCGGGAGCCAGTTCTTCATCATGCACAAGAACGCGCCCCACCTGGACGGCGGCTACGCAGCGTTCGGGAAAGTGATCGAGGGGATGGACGTGGTGAACCGCATCGCTGAGACCGCCACCGACCGCTCTGACAGGCCCCTGGAAAAACAGGTGATGCAGAGCGTCACGGTAGATACCTTCGGAGTGGAGTATCCGGAACCGGAAAAACTCTCAGAATAAAATAAAATCAAATCCGCGCCGCCACAGGACAGAATCTCTGCCCCATGACGGCGCGGTTCTGTGCCTTAGTTCACATGGAACCAGCAGTTGGCACAGCGCTTTTTGTTCCAGCATTATCCTAAGGAATTTTCTACAAATAACCGCTACAAGTTTGCAGCAATTTTTATTGTGGCGGTTATTTCCCGACAGTTCCTAAGGAATTGTCTACAAATAACTGATGCGAGTTGATAGCCGTTTTCGTTGTATTTCTGGGCTTTCTCCTAAACAAGTTGCATCAGTTATTTTCCGACAATTCCTAAGCTGATTTCATCGATTTTCTTTAATTCTTCTGCGGTGAACCGGGTGTTCTCCAATGCCTTGATATTGTCCAGAATCTGAGAGGGCCTGGAGGCGCCGATGAGCACGCTGGTCACTGTGCTGTCCTTCAGGATCCAGGCCAGAGCCATCTCCGCCAGAGTCTGTCCCCTCTCCCCGGCCAGTTCGTTCAGGGCGCGGGCTTTTTTCAGATAGTCCTCATTGAGCGCGTCGCTGCGGAGGAATCTGGGGTCTGCGGCGATTCGGCTGTCCTTCGGGATTCCGTCCAGATAGCGGTCCGTGAGCAGTCCCTGGGCCAGAGGACTAAAGCAGATCACGCCCTTCTTCTCATTGCGTGCCTCCTCCAGCAGACCGTTCCGCTCTACCCCGCGATTGAAAATATTGTAGCTGTTCTGGTTGATCACGAAGGGGATTTTCAAATCCCTTAAGATGGCGGCCGCTTTCTTCATGGCGGCGCCGTCGTAGTTGGAGAGACCGGCGTATAGGGCCTTGCCGGAGGTCACTGCCGTGGCCAGCGCTCCCATGGTCTCCTCCAGAGGAGTGTCCGGATCCGGCCTGTGGTGGTAGAAGATATCCACATAATCCAGCTGCAGCCGCTGGAGGCTCTGGTCAAGGCTGGCCAGAAGATATTTGCGGCTGCCGCCGTTGCCGTAGGGACCTTTCCACATGTCATAACCGGCCTTGGTAGAGACAATCAGCTCGTCCCGGTAATTCTTGAAATAGTCATGGAGTATCCGCCCGCCGTTCCTCTCCGCGGCGCCGTACTCCGGGCCGTAGTTATTGGCAAAATCGAAATGGGTGATGCCGTTGTCGAAGGCGGTGAAGCAGATGTTCCTCATATTCTCAAAACTGGAGATATCGCCGAAATTGTGCCAGAAGCCCAGGGAGACGCCCGGCAGCTTCAGGCCGCTTTCGCCGCATTTGTTATACTGCATTTTGTCATATCTTGTGTCTGATGCTATGTAGACCATGCTATTGTCCTCGCTTTCTCTGATATACGCTCTCGTAATCACCAGGCGGAGTGCCCCCAGTAAACCAGGTCGGGACCATCTGAACGAAATGGGTGATGGCAATATCTGCTCAAAAAGATACCTGATATATATTTATAAGTCAATATGGCCAATCCAATGCTTCCATCTCTTTTATAGTCATTATGTTCTGCTCCTTTGCCTGTTCTCAAAATTTTTCCACCGTAACTCTCTTTAGGAATTGTCGGAAAATAACTGATGCAACTTGTTTAGGAGAAAGCCCAGAAATACAACGAAAACGGCTATAAACTTGCATCAGTTATTTGTAGACAATTCCTTACGAAAACAGGCTGCCATAAGCAGTGATTCCCATTGCACATGTCCCTCCGTTCTTCCTCGCAAGACAGACCGGCCGTTCCTCCTCCCCATCAGCCGCCGCAGACCAACCGACAGTACGATTTCGTCTCCGCCGGTGCCCGGCCAAAAGGTTCTCCACCGCTCCTCTTTCCTATCCTCTGCTGCGGGAAAGCAGAATGGTCTGCCTACCCACCGGCAAATCCAGTTCCGTTCCGCCGTTTTCCAGCTGCCATCCGCTCTCCGCCACCAGGCGTCCCTTCATTCCCGCGGGAATGTCCACCTCCAGCCGGACGCCGCCGTCCCTGCGCTCCCATCTTGCCCACAATCTGCCGAATCTGCTGTCATAATAGCCCTCCGCAAAGGACAGGCTTTCCGCAAAATGCGGCGAAACCTCGAAGACGGCGATGTCATCCGCCCGAGGATTGGGCTTGATGCCGCACAGTTCCTGAATCATCCAGCTGCTCACATCGGCCAGGAAATGATGGTTATTGGAATTGACATTGGGCGAATCCACTTCCTGGAAGCTCTCCAGCATGGAGGTCGCCCCATGCTCCACCCAGTATCCGTAGCAATGAGGATGTCTGGCGGTGATCACCCGGACTGCCAGATCCGTCTCTCCGATCCGGGTCAGCGCATGGTAGACATAGCGCAGCCCTATCATCCCGCAGGCGTTCACGTCCCCGTCCCGATGGATAATCTCCACCAGCCTTCTGCCCGCCGCTTCCAGCTCATCCGCCTCGAACAGGCCGGTCTCTATGGCCAGGGCCTGGGAAGTCTGGCAGTCTCCCGCCGCCGTCATGTTCCGGAAATCGATTAAATGTTCACGGATAGCCGTTTTGAATTCAGCGGCCAGCGCCAGCGCTCCGCCCTTGCAGATGTATACATCCGTCTGGCCATAATCCAGATACTCCGCCAGGCTCTCCGACCGGTTGAAGATGGTGGTGTTCACGGAGAACTTCCCGCCCACCAGATGCTCCCCATGGCGGATTGTTATCTTCTGTCCCTTTTTGCCGTTGATGCGCAGAACAGTGATGCCCGCTGTGTTCACGCCGAAATCATAGACATACACATTGTCCCTGTAGGTAGACTCCATGGGCGCCGCGTCCGGGGACGTGTTCTCATAGCAGAAGGGCAGCCTGTCATAATGCTTCACTTCCACCGGCGTCAGCTTCTCCGAGCACACGATAGGGTCGGCCTTGCAGAGCTTCGCCTTTCCCTTCGGGGTCTTCTCCCTCAGGGCCGGATTCCAGCCGCTGTCGTCGAACCCTTTCTCGCACCAGCCGGGAATCTCAAGCCTGGCATCATAGCGGCATCCCATCCGAAGGTCGTCGAAGGTCACCGGGGAGGCATGGGTCCGGAAGCTCTCGTCCGCCTCCATCTCAAAGCTCTGCTCCCCGATTTCTGCCCGCCCGAAAATATGTTTCGTCCAGGCGGGCTGTCCGGCAAAACTGCTTACAGAATCACCTCATGTCCCGTCCGGGCGGAAAGGTAGATGGCATCCAGGATCTCCATCAGCGTGATGCCGTCCTCCGCGGGAGATTTGCATGTGGTCCCATTGCGCACACAGTCCACGAAATGGTTGATCTCGTTGGCGAACAGTCCGTCGAAGCTCAGGGCGGTGGGAATCGTCAGCTGGACATTGGACAGATAGCCGTTGAGCTCTGTGTAGATCTCCAGCTCCGGATCCAGCTTCGCGCCGGCCTTGGTGCCGAACAGCTCGATGCTGCCCACATCCTGCTTGATGTTCAGGCTGAAGGACGCTTCCACGGATATGACTACACCATTGTCGTATCGAATCATCGCCGTTGCCAGATCCTCCACATCGAAGATGTCGCTCTCCGACTTCCCGGCAGAGACGTATCCGCCGGCGGAACCTTTCACGTCGGGACGGTTCTTCAGCTTGTCGAAGGTGGCGCCGTACACGGACACGGGCTTGGGGTTGCCGCAGAGATAACGGGTCAGGTCGATCACATGGACGCCCAGGTCGATCAGGGGGCCGCCCGCCGAACGGGACTTGTCCCCGAACCACCCTCCCGGGCAGCCGTTGCGGCGCAGATATGTAGCCTTTCCGTAATAGAGCTCTCCGAAATATCCGTTCTTGATATAATCGCTGACAATGGCGCAATCGTTGCCGTAGCGGCGCACAAAGCCCACCATCAGAAGCTTGCCGTTCCTGTCGGCAGCCTCTTTCATCTCCCGGGCCTCTTTCGCGTTGGCGGCCATGGGCTTCTCACAGATGACATGGCATCCCGCGTTCAGGGCTGCTATGGCACAGGGCGCATGGGCGCTGTTCCAGGTGCAGACGCTCACCGCCTGGATCTCCGGCAGCTCCTTCAGCATGACGTCCTTGTCCGTATACAGCCGGGTGACACCGTATTTCTCCCCCATCATCTTGACGCGCTCTTCCACGATATCGCAGAACGCATACAGCTCCACATCCGGGTTCTTCAGATATGCATTGATATGCTCATTGGAAATTGCGCCTGTTCCGATTACCGCTACCTTTGTTTTGCTCATTTTTTCTGTCTCCTTTTTCCTTTCCTCTCTATCCCGCTCCCCGCTCCTGAAATACGGATGCGCGAATCCGACAGGCCTCCATATGCCTTATCCTCTTTATACACTATTTATATACAAATCGCAATACTAAATCAGCATTTTGTGCACGCCTTTGTGCAGATCACTTGACATATCAAAATCCGTTTCCGCTGTTCATATTTTGTTTATAATTCATTCAATTTTTCTTCAATGAAATAACATTGTTTAGACATTTCTCTCTTATATACTATATTTAGTCGATGACGCAGACGCTTTACAGAAAACAGACATGATACTGTTTACTAAATAACTTTTTCATAATAATGCCAAGGGGTGAAAGCCTCTTGGCATCCTCCCTTTTATGGACGCTTCCGCCTTAGGAATTGTCGGAAAATAACTGCTGCAATTGCTTCAGGCAAAAGCCCGGAAATACAATAAAAATTGCCATAAACTTGCAGCAGTTATTTGTAGACAATTCCTTACCCGCGCCAGCCTCATATGGCCTCCCAGCTGCTGTCCCTCTTCCGTGAGAAAGCTCAGATTCTTCATTTTACCCCTTGAAACAGATATTACAGTATGATAAGGTAAATGTATACGATGACAAACATTGACAGGGACGGGCACAAATGGAGAAGAAAAAAACTGCCGCACCGGAAAAAAGGAAATTGCTGCTCCAGTTATTCATGAGCACCTTATATATCAGTGCCTTCACTTTTGGGGGCGGCTTTGTCATAATCACTTTCATGAAGAAGAAATTCGTGGACGAGTACCACTGGCTCGGGGAGGAGGAGATGCTGGATCTGGCGGCGCTGGCCCAGTCCTCGCCGGGGGCCATTGCGGTGAACGCCGCTATCCTGGTGGGCTGGCGCATGGGAGGCTTCGCCGGGATGCTGACGGCAGTTCTGGGCACCATTATCCCGCCGGTGACGCTGCTGTCGGTGATTTCCTTCTTCTACGCCGCCTTTGCCGCCAACCTCTATGTCGCCCTGTTCCTGAAAGGGATGCAGGCCGGCGTGGCTGCCGTGATTCTGGACGTGGTGTGCAGTCTGGGGGCGGGAGTGCTGAAAAAGCGCAGCTGGGTCCATATTGCGGTGATGGCGGCGGCCTTTCTGGCCACCTTTGTGTGGAACGTGAACGTGATATTCATCATTCTCGCGGCGGCTGCGGTGGGCATCTGCACGGAACTGTGGAAGCACCGCGCGTCGGGACCGCAGGCATAGGGGGGAGACATGATTTATCTGCAGTTATTCTTGAGTTTTTTACAGGTGGGAATGTTCAGCATCGGCGGGGGATACGCGGCCCTGCCTTTGATACAGAGCCAGGTGGTGAACCAGTATCAGTGGCTTACCATGGGCGAGTTCACGGATCTGATCACCATCGCGGAGATGACGCCGGGGCCTATCGCGGTGAATTCCGCCACTTTCGTGGGCATCCGCATCGCCGGAATCCCCGGGGCGCTGATCGCCACCTTCGGCTGCATCCTCCCCTCCTGCTTCATCGTGTCCTTTCTCGCCTTCCTCTATTACAGGTATAAAAAAGTGTCCGCCATGCAAAGCGTGCTGGGCAGCCTCCGTCCGGCAGTGGTGGCGCTGATTGGGGCAGCCGGGCTGAGCATCCTACAGCTGGTGGCTTTCGGGGGCGGGGAAGCGTCCCTCTCCCATCTGCAGTGGGCGGAGTGCGGCATCTTCCTGGCGGCCTTTCTGGCGCTGCGCGTCTGGAAGAAAAAGCCCATCCTGGTGATGTTCTGCTGCGGGGCGGCGGAACTGATCGTGGAGGCGCTGCGGGGTCTGCCGTCCGCATGACGACATGCGCGCCTTCGCCCGGAAAAACGGGGGAATTGGCCAACGGATTTCGGGAGGATATTGTTTTCAGTCAGAAGGAGGAGAGAGATGCCGCCGGTATGTGTGATGATCAAGCCCGCGTCTGGGCTGTGCAATATGCGCTGCGGATATTGTTTCTACGCGGACGAGATGGGGAAGCGGGGACAGGGTTCCTACGGAATCATGACGGAGGAGACGCTGGAATGCACGATCCGGGAAATCCTGCGCTTTGCGGAAGGGGAATGCACCCTGGCCTTCCAAGGCGGCGAGCCCACCCTGGCAGGGCTTCCCTTCTTTAAAAAATGCCTGGAGCTGGAGGCCCGGTACAATGTGAACCATGTCCGAATCTCCCACTCGCTGCAGACCAACGGCTATGGTCTGAATCCGGAGTGGTGCCGCTTCTTCGCCCGCCATCATTTCCTGTTGGGCCTGTCCATCGACGGAACCCTTGCCACCCATGACGCCTATCGAAGGGACGCGGCGGGGGCGGGAACTTATCTGAAAATACTGGAGGCCGCTAAAATGCTGGAAGCCGCCGGTGTGGACTTCAACGTGCTGACCGTGGTCAACAGGAGGACCGCGCCGAAGATACGCCATATTTATGAGCAGTACCGCAAGCTGGGATTTCGCTGGCAGCAGTATATCGCATGCCTGGACCCCTTGGGGGAGGAGCCCGGAAAGCAGGAATATTCTCTTCTGCCCGAGGCCTACGGCCGGTTCCTGATTGACCTGTTCGACTTATGGTACCTGGATTTCAGAGAGGGGAAAGCCCCTTATATCCGCCAGTTCGAGAATGCCATCGGCATCCTTATGGGCCATGTGCCGGAGTCCTGCGAACAGCGGGGCACCTGCAGCCACCAGAGCGTGGTGGAGGCCGACGGAAGCGTGTACCCCTGCGACTTCTATGTGCTGGACCAGTATCGCCTGGGGAACCTGCGGGAGGACGGCTTCGAAGCCCTTGCCGAGCGCCGGAAGGAGCTACGCTTCGTGGAGACCTCCTTCAACCATACGCCGGAGTGCAGGCAGTGCCAGTACCATCCGGTCTGCCGGGGCGGCTGCCGAAGGCACAGGGACCAGCCGGGACAGGAGAACTATTTCTGCCGGTCCTATCGGATGTTCTATGACGCCTGCATGCCCCGGATGCTGGAGATTGCCCGGATGCTGCAGCGAAGATGATTCCTTCCGAAGACACAATCCAAAAGCTCCCGGTCCAAAACGGACAACGGGAGCTTTTATGATAGCTTCGCATCATGCTGTTCTTTTTTCACAGGGCATCCCGCAATACAGCGTTACGGCTCGTCCCCATACTGCTCTTTCAGCAGTTCGATGCCGTATTCCCGGTCAGTGCCCTCCAGCCGCTTCATATACGCCTGAAGCGCTCCTCTGCAGTGCTCGGGGCCTCCCTCCCGCATGACAGTCCACATGGGATCCACATCGTAGCGGGAGGTCTTCATCATGGCATCGTTCCAGTCCAGAATCATCTTGGCCCCCTTCGCGCAGAGCTCCGGATGCTCCTTTGCCAGATTGTGCTGCTCATGAGGGTCTTCCACCACATTGAACAGCATCTCCTCCGGGAGCAGGTGGTACCCGCCGTGCACCGTGCGGATATACACATAATCGTCAAAGCGCGCGCTGCGCTGGCATACATGGGCGCACTGGGTCAGCACCACATAGGGCTTGGAGCAGTCCGTCCCGTCCCGGAGGGCCGCCGCGAAGGAAACCCCGTCATAGCGGTAACGGTCCGGCGCGAACATGCCAGTCCCCAGCAGTTCCTGTACCGTGGGAGCCAGGTCCGTATTGTCGTAGAATCCCTTCACTACCTCTCCCCTGCGCATACCAGGCCAGCGGACGATCAGAGGGATACGGCACACAGGCTCGTCCGCCATGCCGTGCTCGGCATAGACGCCGAACTCCCCTATGTCCTCCCCGTGGTCCGCGGTGATGATAATGGCCAGGTCATCGTCATACAGCCCGTTCTCCTTCAGCCAGCTTATGATCATGCCGATGTGGTCGTCCGTGTAGCGGATGCCGTTGTCGTACTGATGGAGGAACTCCTTGGCCTCCGCCAGATTGTTCAGCCTGCCGGGATGCTTCGGACAGGAATCGTAATGCATGTCATTCCACATGTTGATCTCATTGGCGCCGTGAGGGCCTATATGGCGCAGATGCTCCGCAAAGATGTCCTCTGTGATCCAGTCGTCCGGCAAAGGCTCTCCTTCGAAGGGAGCCTTGTAGTCAACAGGTGTCCGATAAGGCGTATGGGGATCCCAGTAATGCACATGCATCATCCAGTTGTCCTTGTTCCCGTTCTTCTCCAGCCACTCCAGCACCCTGGGCGTCACCAGCTCCGCGGATTCCCCGCCCCGGTACCCCACATTGTGGCACTCGTTGAAGCCGGCGTTGAACCACCAGGCGCCGTGGCGCTCCGCAAAGGTGGAGAAGGATACCGTGTGCATCCCCGCCCGGCGGAACTGCATGAACAGGCTGTTCTCCGACATGTCGTCCGTGAAATGCCTTGTGGTCCCCTGCAGCCTCATGTCCGCCGCGGTCCCTCCGTGCCCCACCACTCCGTTATGTATGCCGTACAGGCCGCTGATCATGGAGGCCCGGGAGGGCAGACAGGGGGCATTGGGACAGTAATAGTTGTCAAACCGCACGCCTTCTTCCGCAATCTGGTCCATCACGGGCGTGGTGTCCCTTCCGTACCCGTAGCAGCCCATGTGATCCGCCCGCAGCGTATCAATGTCGAACATCAGTACTCTCATTTCTCTCTTCCTTTCTTTTCCGTGTAAAATGGATTGGTTGCATGAGTCCGCATCCTTTACCGATACCTCTAGGATAATATAATCCGGCACAAATTTCAATCTCTTTTTGCCGGATTCGGCGCTGGCGGCATCTCTGATATGGCATACGTGATTTATGCCCCTGAAAAGGGAGGATGCCAAGGGACTTTCATCCCTTGGCTTAATTATGAAAAAGTTATTTCGTAAGCTGTGGCTGGCAGTAGCACCTTGCCTTGTTACAAGTATTAGTATAAGCAAAAGAAATGTCTAAAGGATGTTGCGTTTTAAAAGATTCATTGAATGATTTGTTAACAAAATATGAATCGCGCAAAAAGGGACTGCCGAGGCAGCCCCTTTCCCAGATGACAGGTTTTCTTATGCTTTTCCGACAGAACCGAACAGCTCCATCTTCTCCTTCACGGTAGCCTTGATGGCCTCCGCGCCGGGCGCCAGGAGCTTGCGGGGATCGAATCCCTTGCCCTGCTGGTCCTTGCCCTCTTCGATGTACTTGCGGGTAGCGGCAGCGAAGGAGAGCTGGCACTCGGTGTTCACGTTGATCTTGGCCACGCCAAGGCTGATGGCCTTCTGGATCATGTCGGCCGGGATGCCCGTGCCGCCGTGGAGCACCAGGGGAAGCTCGCCGGTGAGCTGCTGTACGGCGTCCAGGGTCTCGAAGCTTAAGCCCTTCCAGTTCTCGGGATATTTGCCGTGGATGTTGCCGATGCCCGCGGCCAGGAAGTCTACGCCCAGGTCAGCGATGGCCTTGCACTCCTTGGGGTCTGCGCACTCGCCCATGCCTACGACGCCGTCTTCCTCTCCGCCGATGGAGCCCACCTCAGCCTCGATGGAGATTCCCTTGCCGTGTGCCGCTGCCACCAGCTCGGTGGTCTTCGCCACGTTCTCGTCGATGGGATAGTGGGAGCCATCGAACATGACGGAAGAGAATCCGGCCTCGATGCACTTATAGCAGTGCTCATAGGAGCCGTGGTCCAGATGGAGCGCCACCGGCACATCGATGTCCAGATCCTTCAGCAGGCCGTTCACCATGCCCACTACCGCATGATAGCCGCCCATATACTTGCCTGCGCCCTCGGACACGCCGAGAATGACAGGGGACTTGCACTCTTTCGCAGTCAACAGGATGGACTTGGTCCACTCCAGATTATTGATATTGAACTGCCCTACTGCGTAATGGCCTGCTTTGGCCTTCTTCAACATTTCTGTTGCTGAAACTAACATGATACCTTACCTCCGTTTTTTATTTATAGCTGTTGCCTTGCTATCTTTCTCTCAGTGCTCATTTCATCTATTTGGAAAGCGGCTTTATCCTGATGTCTATCCCCTTACATACATTCCGTATCTCTACTTTTGTATGGCTGCCGCCGTTTTCGCCGTCCCGCGTCCATGCCACCGGCTCTGCGGACTCCAGCCGCAGATTCGCCGTGCGGAAGCAGTACATTGCACCCGTGTCGATGTCCCGGTTCAGCAGGGACACTATGATATTGTTCAGTTCAATGGGATTCTTGGGCCTCCGGATCAATGTGACCTCGAACAGGCCATCGTCCAGCTTCACGTTCCTGCCCGTGATGTTCTTGAACCCGCCCACGGAAAAGGAGTTGGTGACCATGCCGAATATGAAATCGTCCTCCAACTCGTTCCCGTCCCAGCTCACCTTCATGGAAAAGGATCGTATGGACGGCAAGCGCTTCATGCCCTCCAGGAGATAGGCCATATGCCCCAGCACATTCTTCATCTCCTGCCCCGTCTCATAGGACACATCCGTGAAAAGCCCGAACGCGGCAATGTATACGAACACATCCTCCCCGTCCTCATGGCAGAACGAACCGATGTCGCATTGGAAGTCCCTGCCCGTCACCGCGGTCTGGGCCGCCCGCACCATGTGCTTCGGCAGAGAGATGCTCCCGCCGAAATCGTTGGTGCTCCCCGCCGGGATATAGCCGATGGAAGTCCGGAATCCGCTCTGGATCATTCCGGTCACCACCTCGTCCAGCGTACCGTCACCGCCGCTGCATACCACAAGGTCGTACCCGTCATGTCGGGCGGCCACCACTGTCCTGGCATCCCCTCTCTTCTGTGTGGGCACCACCGTGCACTCATACCCCTCTTTTGTAAAAACATCCAGTATATCCGCCAGCTTGTTCCTGATCTGGGCCTTGCCGGCTTTGGGATTGTATACAAAAAGCAGTTTCTTGTTCATACTCTGTGTTCTTATTCCTCACCGGTCAAAAAATCCGTGATCCCGTCCAGCGCCATCTCCTCGTCGGCCCCCTCGGCGGAAATCTCCAAATCCTCGCTCAAATCCATCCCCAGGGTCATCATGCCCATGATGCTCTTGGCATTCACCCTCTTGTCCCCGGACTGGATATAGATGGAGCTCTCATATTTGCTGGCCTTTTGGACCAGCATGGCAATATGTCTGGCCATCTGCTCTCCTTCCAGACTGATACTGATATTTTTCTTTTTCATCTCTCTTCCTCCTAATTTTGGTTCCACATCTGCCCGCCCGATACCGCAGGCAGGGCATTTCCGGCCGCAAAGCGCATGTGCCCGGAAATGCTCCGGGCCTCGTTCAGGCAGATGCTGTTTCATGGTTCCGTTTCCGCGCCTCAGCCCCGGGGGCCTTGCGCGCTTTGCCTATGGCCTTATTTTTTCTGCCAGCTCACTGAGCTTGCGCAGTCTATGGTTTACTCCGGATTTCCCCAGAGGCGGGTCGAAATGCTCTCCCAGCTCCTTCAAGGGCATGTCCGGATATTCCAATCGGATCTCTGCCATCTCCCGCAGGGGCTCCGGCAGATTCTGGAAGCCGTAGTGCTCCCCCAGATACTCGATGTCCTCCACCTGCCTCGCGGCCGCGTTCACGGTCTTGGCTATGTTGGCAGTCTCGCAGTTCACGCGTCGGTTGACGGAATTGCGCATTTCCTTCAGGATGCGGAGATTCTCCAGATTCATCAGCGAAACAGGAGCTTCGAACACATTCAGCAGATCCACGATCCCGGAGCCCTCTTTCAGGTAGACCACATGATATTTTTTCCGGAGGATGACCTTCGACTCGATTCCGAAGCCTTTGATCAGCTCCTGCACCTGCTCCGCCCTGGCCCCGTCGCTGCAGTCGAACTCCAGATGGTATCCCTTGGCCGGGTCGCTCATGGAACCCACCGCCAGGAACGCCCCTCTCAGGAATGCTCTTCTGCAGCAGGCGTTCTTCAGCAGAAGGGGGCTCACCGGACGCTCCAGGTCTCCCACCTTCGCCAACAGCTCCTGCATCTCCCGCTCCTTCAGCGCAGTACCCGTCTCTATATTATATGTTTTTTTCAACAATGTAAAGCCTTTTCTGACGACAGCTTCATTTTCTGTCTGGAAACCGAGGGTAAAACCGCCCTCTGCCCCCTCATTTTCCCCATGGCGCGAAGTCGTCATACCATATACGCCGCATAAATTCATGAGCGCGGCCAATTCGGCAATCTGGCAGTGCCTGGCCGGGCTGATCCGCTTGGCCAGTTCCTTCTTCACCTCACCGGAAAACGACATATGCCCCTCCCGTCCGCCCTCCGAAACGGGCTCTGGATTTCTCTCATTTTCCCTGTCGGCCCACGTCCCGGTGGTACCGTTTCACGCCGTACTTTCCCCTGTCCTTCATGCGTTCATAAAGCACATTGGCGAGGGTGACGCTGCGGTGTTTGCCCCCGGTGCAGCCGATTGCAATCACCAGGCGGTTCTTACCCTCTTTCACATAATTGGGAATCAGGAACTGAATCATATCCGTGAGCTTATCCATGAAGCATCCCGCCTCTTCAAAGCTTAAGACATAATCCTGCACTTCTTTGTCATTCCCTGTCTTGCATTTCAGTTCCTCTATATAAAACGGGTTCGGCAGAAATCGCACATCGAACACCAGATCCGCGTCCGCCGGTATGCCGTGCTTGAACCCAAAGGACATCACTGTCACCATGAGACTGTTGTATTCTGCGTTCTCCACGAAAATGCGGTCCAGCTCCTCTTTCAGCTCTCTTGTGAGCAGGTTGGAAGTGTCAATGACATAATCGGCATGACACCGGATATTCTCAAGCACCTTGCGCTCTGCCCGGACGCCGTCCTCCACCCGCTTGTCCACCGCAAGGGGATGGACGCGCCTGGTCTCCTTGTACCGTTTGATCAGGACATCCTCGTCCGCGTCCATGAACAGAATCTCCAGTTTGTAGCCCGCACTTTTCAGCTTCTCCAGAACCCTGGTGGCATCCCGGAAGGACTGGTCAGAGCGCACGTCCAGCCCCAGAGCCACCTTGCTGACCTCGCTGCCCGGCATGGAGACCAGCTCCACGAATTTCTCCACCAGAGAGACCGGCAGATTGTCCACGCAGTAGAATCCGGCATCCTCCAGCATCTTCAGGGCGGTGCTCTTGCCGCCGCCGCTCATTCCCGTAACCACAACGAATCTCATATCCACACCCATGCATTAGGAACTGTCGCAAGATAACTTGTACTGACTGCTGAACAAGTTATCTCAAGTCCATTCCTTACCCTAAAAATACAACTTCTGTCTCCAGCTCCACACGGAAGCGCTCCTTCACCCTCTCCTGGATCTCGCCGATGAGCGCACGCACGTCCCGGGCGGTGGCATTTCCGGCATTGATGAGGAAGCCGCAGTGCTTTTCGGACACCCTGGCCCCGCCAATCTGGTATCCGGCGAATCCCGCTTCCATGATCAGCTGTCCCGCAAAATGCCCCTCCGGGCGCTTGAAAGTGCTGCCGGCGCTGGGGTATTCCAGGGGCTGCTTCTCCCGCCGCCTGGCCGCCAAATCCTCCATCCTGGCGCGGATGGCCTCTCTGTCCCCCAGTTCCAGGCAGAAGGTCACTTCCGTCACCGTAAAGGAACCGTGCCGGATGACGCTGGTGCGGTAGCCGAATTCCATGGTGCTGTTGTCCAGCTCCATGACCTCGCCCTCGCGGCTCACCACCCGCACCTGAGTCACCACCTGGCTCATCTCTCCTCCGTAGGCCCCGGCGTTCATGACCACGCCGCCGCCCACCGTCCCCGGAATGCCCGCGGCGAACTCGAATCCCGTCAGGCCGTGCTCCAGGGCCGCGGCGGCCACCTGCCTCAGGGTGGCCCCCGCCTTAGCGATGATATGGCATCCCTGCACGGAGATATCGCTCATCTTCGTCCCAATCTGCAGAATGACGCCCCGATAGCCGGCGTCGTCCACCAGCAGATTGCTGCCGTTCCCCAGCACAAAGAACGGCACCCCCGCCAGGTCCAGATACCGCCGCACTTTCCTAAGCTGTTCCTCGTCCTCCAGCTGCAGAAAACAGTCCGCAGGCCCCCCTATCCGAAAGGTGGTATGGCCTGCCATGGGCTCCTGCAAGCGGATGTTGTCCCGGGGCACGTATCTTTCCAATGCTTCAACCACTGCTCCACTGATCATTCTCTGACTTCCCTTTTCTTAAATATGTTCAGCGCAGGACCAAGGCCGCCGCGCCATAGATGCCGGCATCATTTCCGAGCCTGGCCAGGACGAATTTCGCCTCACGGCACTGGGGGAAGGCATGCTTCCGGAAGTTAGGCTCAACGAACGTCAGCAGAATCTCCCCTGCCTTTGACACGCCGCCGCCGATAACGAACACCTCCGGGTTCACCACCGCGGCCACCACCGCCAGGCCCTTGCCCAGGAAATCCCCGAAGCGCTCCGCGATTTCCACCGCCACGCTGTCCCCTGCCTTCACGGCGTCGAACACGGTCTTTGCGGATATGTTTTCTTTCCGCAGGACCGTGACGGCCTCCCTATGCTCCGCCAGATACCGCCTTGCCAGACGTGCAATGCCGGTAGCCGAGGTATATTGCTCCAGACATCCCTTATTTCCGCAGTTGCAGCTCTCCGTGTCGTTGTCCTCTATGTGAATATGCCCTATCTCACCGCCTGCGCCGCAGGACCCTACCAGAATCTTTCCACGGACAATGATGCCCCCGCCCACGCCGGTCCCCAGTGTCACCACCACCAGGCTGTCATATCCCTTGCCGCCTCCCTGCCACATTTCGCCGAAAGCCGCCGCATTGGCATCATTTGTGGCTTTTACCGGTACCTTAATATATGCGCCCAGCGCATCCGGTATGTTAAAGGTTCCCCAGCCAATATTCACGGCCCCGCCCAGAAGCGTACCCGTTTCATCCATGGGACCAGGCACACCCACCCCGATTCCTGCCACGTCTCCTTCGCCGAGACCGCGCTCATTCATCTTGGCATGTATGCTCCTGGCCACATCTTCCAGAATATAAACGCCCTTGTTCTCTTTCCGGGTGGGAATTTCCCATTTCTCCAGAACATTTCCCGTGGTGACAAAAAGCCCCATCTTCACGGTCGTTCCGCCCACGTCAACCCCAAATGCGTATTTCCCCATACTCTTTCCGCTCCTATCTTTATTGTATTACTTTACATTCTTTTTATCTTTTCCATATGGCTGTTTCCCTGTCTCTCACCAGAGTTCCTCTTCCCGCTTCCGGGCAAATGAATTCTGTACCCGGGAGTAAAGTTCCTGGGCTGCGTTGTATCCCATCTTCTTCTGGCGATGGTTGACCGCCGCCGACTCACAGATCACCGCCACATTTCTGCCGGGACGGATGGGGATATTGTAACATACCACCTTGTTGCCCATATACTCCGTGTAATTCTCTTCCAGTCCCAGTCTGTCATATTCCTTATCTCGATCCCAGTCCTCCAGGCGAATCACCAGGTCTATATTCTGGGTATCCATGACGGCAGAGGCCCCGAACAGAGCCTTCACATCCACCACGCCGATTCCCCGCAGTTCAATGAGATGTTTCAGCATTTCCGGCGCCGAGCCCACCAGTGTGTCTTCACTGACCTTCCGGATCTCCACCACATCATCCGTCACCAGACGGTGTCCTCTCCTTACCAGTTCCAGGGCAGCCTCTGATTTGCCGATACCGCTCTCGCCCGTAATCAGCAGTCCCTCCCCATAGACATCTACCAGCACTCCATGCACGGAAATGCAAGGGGCCAGCTTCACATTCAGCCATCTGATAGCCTCTGCCATAAATGCCGATGTGGATTTCCGGGTGGACAATATGGGAACCTTGTGCGTGATGGCCGCCTGGGCAAAAATAGGGTCGGGTTTCAGTTCCCGGCAGAACACCACGGCAGAGACATCATAACTCATAAACTCGTTATAGATCTCCCGCTTCCTCTCATCAGGCATATTCTCCATGTAACTGTATTCCACAAAACCGATAATCTGCAGACGGGTGGAATCAAAATGTTCAAAATATCCCGTCAGCTGTAATGCAGGACGGTTCACGTCCGGCTGGGTAATGCGGATTTCTTTCACATCTGTCTCCGGTGTGAGATTCTCCAGTTTCATCTTTTCTATCAGCCGGGTCAGTCTGACACTTTCCATAATTGTCTTATCTCCTGTTTCATGCCCTTCTGTGTCAACATTATATCCCATGATTTCAGACCAATCATGGTATTCATGGCCATTCGGCCTCTTCTTTTCAAGAATAAGGTCATTATACCATAATTCTGTGCGCATCAGCGCACATGGAACCAATAGTTGACACAATGACCTTCTGTGTCAACATTATACCATGATTTCAGACCAATCATGGTATTCATGGCCATTCGGCCTCTTCCTTTCAAGAATAAGGTCATTTTAACATAATTTTGTGCGCATCAGCGCACATGGAATCAATAGTTGACACAATGACCTTCTGTGTCAACATTATACCATATTCCCAACGCATTGTGAAGCAATATGTGTAATAAGAATTTAAGGTTCTGTAGGAATTTTATGAAAAAATTGATATATTTGCTCCGCTGCGCGGCGGTTGATCTCCGGCAGCCCGGCCAGCTCCTCCACGTCGGCCGCCTTTATTTCCTCTATGGATTTAAAGTGCCGCATCAGCGCCTTCCTTCTTGCGGGTCCCACGCCGGGTATTTCATCCAGGACGGATTTCACCTGGGATTTGCTGCGCAGGGATCTGTGGTATTCAATGGCAAATCGGTGGGCTTCATCCTGCACCCGCGTAATCAGCTTAAATCCCTCGGAATGGGTGTCTATGGGAAGCTCCACATTGTTGAAATACAGTCCCCTGGTACGATGATTATCATCCTTCACCATTCCGCACACCGGAATGGAAATCTGCAGTTCCGCAAGTACGGATAAGGCAATATTCACCTGTCCCCTGCCGCCGTCCATCATCAGCAGATCCGGAAATTTCGTAAATCTGCCGTATTCCTTATCCATCTCCTTTGCTTCCAGCTCCCTGCCCTCTTCCAGTCCATGCCGGAACCTCCTGGTCAGCACTTCCCTCATACAGGCATAATCGTCCGGCCCTGATACGGTCTTAATGCGGAATTTACGATAATCGCTGGGCTTGGGCTTGCCCTTTTCAAACACGATCATGGAACCTACATTTTCAAATCCGTTGATGTTGGAAATGTCAAACGCCTCCATGCGCTCAATATGAGCCAGGCCCAGAAGTCCCGCAATTTCCTTCACGGCCCCTATGGTACGGCCTTCCTCCCGCTTCAGCCTCTCTCTGTCCTGCTCCAGAATATGTTTTGCATTCTGGGCCGCCAGTTCCACCAGCTTTTCCTTGGAACCGATCTTGGGCACCCGGATATATACCCTGGCTTCCTTCCGGCCGGTGAGCCATTTTTCGATCAGCTCCCTGTCGCCGATCTCACATTGCAGCATCAGTTCCCTGGGGATAAACGGCGTGCCCGCATAAAACTGTTTGACAAAATCCTCCAGGATCCCTGCCTTATTATCAGATGACACATTTGTCATATAATAATGTTCCCTGCCGATCAGCTTGCCATCCCGGACAAAAAACACCTGGACCACGGCTTCCCGGTCATCCTGGTACAGCGCTATGACATCCTTGTCCTCGCCCGCGCTGTCCGTCATCTTCTGTTTCTGGGAAACCTGCCTGACACTGTTGTACAGATCCCTGTAGCCCGCAGCAGCCTCAAAATCCAGGGCTTCTGCCGCCGCCTTCATCTTTGAATCCAGTTCCCCCAGAATGATATTATAATTGCCGTTTAGAAATTCCATCGCCTGCGCCACCTGTTGCCGGTACTGTTCCCCGGTCACATATCCCTGGCAGGGGGCATCGCACTGCTTGATATGATAGTTCAGGCAGGGCCGGTCCAGTCCGATATCCCTGGGAAGACTGCGGTTGCAGGTTCTGAGATGATACAGTTTATTCAGCAGTTCGATGGTATCCTTCACCGCTGCCGCGCCGGTATACGGCCCAAAGTACTTGGATTTATCCTTTTTCATGAGCCTGGAAAACAAAATGCGCGGATACTCTTCCCCCAGCGTCACCTTTATATACGGATAAGTTTTATCGTCCTTCAGCAAAGTATTGTACTTGGGCGAATGCTCCTTGATCAGATTGTTTTCCAGCACAAGGGCTTCCAGTTCCGAGTCGGTGACAATATATTCAAACCGGGCAATCAGGGACACCATCTTGTCGATCATGGGCCCTCTGCCTATATTTTCCCGAAAATATGAACGGACCCGGCTGCGGAGATTAATTGCCTTTCCCACATATAAAATAACATCTCTGTCATCTCTCATAATGTAGACTCCCGGCTCTTTGGGAAGCTTTTTCAGTTCTTCTTCAAAATTGAACATGCATTCCGCTCCTTACTTTAAAAACAAGTCAATTCCGTTTGCGATCCCCTCCGCAATTTTCTGCTGATAGTCCTCCGTGGCCATCAGGGTATCCTCCTCCGGGTTGGTCATGTAGCCCATCTCCACAATGGTCACCGGAACCTGACACCAGTTAATACCGCTCATGGTATCCGTCTCCCATACATACTGCTTCTTGCATCCCGTGGCAGCTACCAGCTCGCTCAGCACATGGTCCGACAAATCCCTGCTTTTCTGGTAATAGTCCCCGTTATACGGATTGGCGGCCGTCTGGCAGATAGTCATGGCCCCATGCACGGAAGTGTCTTCCGAACCGTTGGCATGAATCCGGATAAACGCATCCGCAGAGGCATCATTTGCCACCTGTGCCCGTTCGCTGTTGCTCATGTCCACGTCATGGGTGGTTCTTACCATAATTACCTGATAGCCTCTTTCCGTCAGTTCTGTCTCCAGCTTTTCTGCCACCATCAGTGTCAGTTCATATTCTTTCAGTCCGCTGGTGGCCCCGGAAGTCCCGCCGGCAACTTTCGCCTTGGTCTCGCTGGCCCCTGGCCCCACCGGTTCCTTTTCGCTGTTCCCTTTTTTCTGATGTCCTGCGTCAATGACTACCACCAGGCCATTCTGCTCCGGGGAGACTTCCTGCGCAGGCGCAGACTCTTCCGGGGAATCCTGTCCGGGCACAGACTCTCCATCCTGTACCCCGGTGCTTTCATCCGCTCCGGGTTCCTCTCCCTCTTTTGCAGCGCTTTCCGTACCGGTTCCTGTATCCTCCCCGGTATCTTCATCCCCGCCGGTTTCTGTATTCTCCACGGCACTTTCGTCCCCGGCGGCCGCTGTATCTCCCGCGGTACGGCTTTCGTCCCCACCGTCATTCTGCCCGGAGCGGTCCTTTTCCTCCCCTGCTGATGACATATCCGTATGCTCCCCGCTTTCCGAAGATACCGCCTCTCCCTGAAGCCGCACCGGTTCCTCCGAACGATTCCCGCATCCCGCCAGCAAAAGCACTGTCAGCAGACCTCCCGCTATCATCCGGCCAAATAATAACTTTGTTCCCTGTTTCCCTTTCCGTGGTCCATGTCCTGCCATCCTTGTGTTCCTCACTTCCTTCTAATCCCGCTTCTGTCTCACGCCGGCTCATCTCTTTCTGCCCTCTCCTCCGCGGACAAAGAGACTGGCAGTGGATATCACCTCAATGATTCCGGTTCTAAGACGCAAGAGTAGGATGTACTGCCCGAACGCAGTACATCCTATCCTCAGTCACTCTATCTTTCCGTTGGAAAATCTTCCCACCGGCCTGCCGTCATTCCGTTCGGATTCACCGTTTTCCCCGGCTGCGTCCTCTTCCGGCTGTTTCGGTTCCTCAGTTCCGGCATTTTCTCCCTCCGGTATCTCCTGTGGCTCCTTCGCTCCCTGCTCCTCCGGGTCTTCCGCTTCGGATATCCGTACCGGCTCCGGAATTTCTACAGGTCCCGGCATCTCAATGACATTGGGAACACCCTCCGTTGACACCGGGTTTTCTTCTCCCGCCGGTTCCCGGCTCCCGCTTCCGGAAGTCTCTTCCTTTTTCTCCTCCGGCTCAGGCAGCCCTTTCTCCCTGCGGAAAATCTGCATAAATTCCTTTCCGGTAATCGTTTCCTTCTCAATCAGGAATTCTGCCAGCTTATCCATGATCTGCCGGTTCTCCCGCAGCATGGACAGCGCCTTCTCATAACTGTCCTTCAGGATCTCCACTACTTCCGTATCGATCTCCGCCGCTGTGGTATCACTGCAGTTCAGCGCCGTCCGTCCCTCCAGGTACTGGCTTTCCACAGTGGCAAGCCCCACCAGGCCGAAACGCTTGCTCATGCCGTAACGAGTCACCATATTCCGGGCAATATCGGTTGCTTTCTCGATATCATTGGCAGGGCCTGTGGTGACGGGGTCGAACACCACCTCTTCCGCCGCGCGCCCGCCCACCAGGCTCACAAGCATGTCACGCAGCTCTGCCTCCGTATTCAGATACTTTTCCTCCTCCGGCACATGCATCACATACCCCAGGGCCCCCATGGTCCGGGGCACAATGGTAATCTTCTGCACCGGCTCCG
>OFGX01000836.1_pt1 | contig 21018 bp, 18 predicted proteins | sample 1521831 | NCBI WGS metagenome assembly OFGX01 (sample SAMEA3504080, study PRJEB24116) | mouse gut metagenome | biome: mouse gut; feature: mouse-associated habitat; material: faeces | place: Denmark | collected 2011 | reverse complement strand
TGATGCGGCAATGGGACCGTGCGCTGAGAGAACATCTGGCCGCATATAGGGAAAAGCGGTCTTCAGTTTCTATGCGGGGACTGATCGGTCTGCGTGGAAGCGGCCATCAGGCTTCTTCGGATTGCCGCTATATGATCTATGTGATCAATTCCGCCCGCTACGAGCTGGCAAGGCAGATATTGGCGGAGCTGCGGCGCGGGGACGCCGTATTGCTGATTGCCGATGAATGCCACCACTATGTGAGCGGTCAGAACCAGTTGATTTTTGAATTTTTACCATATATCAATCCGGACGAAACACAATTTTATTCTCTGGGCCTTTCCGCTACACTTCCATCCGGACAGGCACGGAATTTTCTTGCGTCCGTTCTCGGCCGAAAAATCTACAGTTACGGAATGTCCAGAGCGTCCGCCCAGCATACGGTGTGCCAATACGATATTTACCATATCGGTCTGTCTTTTGAAAAAGAAGAAAAGTACGAATATGACGAACTTACGAATGCGATGCTGACAATGTACCGTAAGCTGAAAGAGGAGCAGCCTTTTCTGGGCAAACTGAGCCAGAGTGAGTTCTATGAACTGCTTCGTACCATGGCTGCCGGGAAGAACCGTGAGATTGCGGAGACGGCTTCAAAATACATGTATCTTTCCTATAAAAGAAAGAGCCTGGTCTGTCAGGCATCCGCAAGGATTTCCTGCGTATGTGAACTGATAAAAAACCTTGCGCCCCATGAAAAAATCCTGATCTTCGGAGAACGAATCGGCCAGGCCGAAGAGCTGTATTGTCTGCTTCAGGAGAGTTACCCGGGAAGGGTAGGACGATACCATTCTAAAATGGGCGACCAGGCAAACAGAAATGTTCTGGAGCGTTTCCGGATAAATGACATTCGAATCCTGATTACCTGCAAGTCCATGGACGAGGGCGTGGATATCCCGGATGCAGCCGTTGGGATTATTCTGTCCGGAACCTCCGCACAGCGTCAGCGCGTCCAGCGCCTGGGACGGATCATACGAAAAAAAGAAGGCAAAAGCAGAGCATCTATGTATTACCTGCACATAACAGGAACTTCCGAGGAGGTCTGCTTTTTGCCGGATACAGGTGAAAATCGCCTTTTTGAGCTGGAATATATTCCGAAAATCCAGGCGTTTTCCCATCCGTGTTATGACAGAAGGGCGGAGAGGATATTGGAGAAGATGCAGAGAGAGGGCAAAAGTGAGGAGCAGCTTATGGAAGCCAGAAGATGCCTGCGTCTGGGAATCGTGCGGTCCGACTGGCTGCGGGAGCCTGAGGAGATTGCCGGGTATATTAAGGGCGCGAGATATGCGGGGGAAAAAAATTACTGGATTTGTATGAAGAAGATGGCGGATGAAAAATATACCGGAGGGTGAAGGCAGCATTTGTCCTGTGCTTGCCAGTAAAGATAATCTTCCCAAGCAAAATCATCCCATGATTTCGTCATCATCCACCTCAATTAGTTCGTGAACTGTACCGCCTGCTTGTTCCATGCGTTTTTTGGATTCTAATAAGCGTGTCTGATTTTCTACAGAATAAAATGGATCGACACGAAGTTCAAAAGGGATGCCGTTATAACGTACGACTTGCTTTAGAAACATTGTTGTTGCCACAGAAATGCTGATACCTAACTCAGAAAAAATGGTTTCAGCTTGTTTTTAATGTACATGAGACAATAAAGGAAGAGTTTTATAAACAATTATAAATATAATATACAATATATAATCGTAATATGTCAACACAATGCACCGAAATGCAGCTTTAAAAGGTGATTTTGAGTTAGTTTTGTCTAATTGCGTATATATTCATTGTCAGCCAATTTTTCAAAGTTTTCCTTGAAGCTTTGGATAGTTATTCACATCCATATGGAAAGAGGGATTGTTTCATACGTTTTATGGGGATAACTTTTATTTTTACGTCCTCCCGGACGGCAGCTTTATGCTTATATACGTTATCACGTATGATTTCTCGGATTCCTTCTTATATATTCGTACTGCCTGGCACGAGGGTTTCGCAGCAAATACGATTTTTTTATTTTCCCTCTTCCCTCAGACCACTTCCTCTGGTATAATGTTTTTGTCAGACCACGGCTTTTACATATCCGTGTGTCTCTATGAAAAGTATATCTTCCGATGACAGCTTTTTTCCAAAACTTTTTAGCAGGTCGGAAGATATATTTTTTATCGTCCTTTTTGCTTCTCGCAGACCCGGACTTCCTTTCTCGTAAAGCTGCAGCAGAATGTCTGCGATCTGTGTCAGCAGATAATGGCATTTCATCGCATTATAATTCTCACTATTTACATGCTGGATATCATAACGGATATTTTTCTGGATATTAAATCCTTCATTTTCAATCTGCCATCTGCCCCGTCCTACTCTTGCAAACTCCCCGGCATTTTTTCCTGTTACTCGCAGATCCGTCAGCCACTGAAACATTTTCGTTTCGGTTCTTCCTGTTTTTTCTGAATAAACCTCTATTTCCAGCGCCAACAGCGTCAGTTTGTACCCACGGTAATCAATCTCCGGTACCCATTCCATGTGATGCGTTTCTTTCACCTTCCCTTTCCGGGGATATTCCCTGGCAATCTCCCTGTCCAACTCCCCAGCTTCTCCCATTTCCGCAATGCTCCGGTATTCCTCCGCAATGGATGGGATGCTCCCTTCCTTATATCGCAGCAGGATATGCCATTGGTTCTGTTTGAGACATCTTTCGAAAACCGGCTCGGATGCGTATAAACTGTCCGCCAGTACACACACCGGCAGACGGGGATATTCTTTTTTTAATCTTTCGGAAAGCCTTTTGAACGCTTTCGTTTCACAATCATTCTTGCTGACATTTTCATCTTCATTTTCTATAAATTCTGTCCCAATACTGATCACCAGCCCGTCCCCAAGAACCAGTTTTGCTTCCAATACATGGTGGTAATAGATTTCTTTTTCCTCTTTCGTCCCTTTATTGAGCACTTTCTTTAAGCAATGAGGACAATGCCTTTCCGAAAAATGGAACAAACCCGTGGCATCAAAAATAACCATCCAGTATTTCCCGAGAAACTTTGCATTTTCAAATTTCCGCCTGCGCAGAAGTGCACGGATGATCTTTTTCCTCAGACATTCCAGTTCTGAAACCTCCATCTTGGAAAGAAACTCATTAATTGTCACATAATGGGGAAGAAATTCGTGTGTTTCTATATTCAGAATCCGGCACAGGTTCTCCACACATTCCTCCTTTAGGAATTCGTCAGTCATTTTCTGCATGGAATGGATATTGCAGATATTTTTCATGATGACCGTCATCAATATGACCTCGATTTCATAAGTCCAGAATTTCCTTGGGTCTTTCAGTTCCTGCAGCCATTGGATCAGCTCTGGGAAATATTGTTTGGTAATCTTACAGAATGCGGCAAAATCCTTTTCGTACTTTTTCTGTTCTCTTCTGCGTTCTGATCTTGTCATAAAAAACTCCTTTGCGAAAAACTTTTTACTAAATTTTATCACAAACCGCCTCAAACAACAGTAGTTATTTACTTTTTTAGTGCGAAAAAATTTCACCTTTCAACCCTGTCCTTTGAAAGCATTTTTACCTCCTTCGAAACACAACCTCCCTGTCCAAAAATGTGCATTCTTTCGTCTTTAAAAGGCAGACAGGACGGGGTCGGCCGCCGGTCCGCCTGTGTATCCAACACAGCAGTCTGCTCTGCAGCTCGAACCGCCATTTTGAGCTGCCTGCGGCAATAGACGGCTCGAATGCCAGCTTTTTAAAATCGGCCTGGCCAAAAGGCCAGACCGTAAAAAGTACAAAGTTTATTTATCGATATCCTCTGCCAGCTTGCGCATGTATGCAACATCTTCCGGCTCTAATTCGAGCTCCGCGGATTTGATGTTTTCCGCAATCTGCCCTGTTGTCGTAGATCCGCTGAGCAGATTGATAAATTCTCCCTGCGCAAGAATCCATGCAAGCGCCAGGTTTGCGATGGCGCAGTCGTATTTCTCGCAGAGCGGTTTCCACTGATCCATCATATCCATTGCCTTCTGCATGTTGTCCGGCTGGAACCATTTCTTCGGGATCTGTGCCCCTACCGGCTTGTAATCTCTCGGAAGCGCGCCGCTTAAGAGTCCCATTTCCAGCGGAGAGTACGCCTGGATCGTAACATTGTTTTCCTTGCAGACCGGAAGCAGGTCTTCTTCAATTGCACGGTCCAGAATGCTGTATTTTGCCTGTACGATATCCAGCGAGCCATACTTTAAGTATTCTTTGATGTGATTTACATCTACATTGGCAGCGCCGATGGCCCGGATCTTACCCTGTGCTTTCAGCTCGTTGAGCACCTCCATGGTCTCTGAGATCGGTGTGTAATACGGCTCCACTGCCTGCCAGTGAGTCATATATACATCAATGTAGTCTGTGCCGAGACGCTCCAGGCTCTGGTCGATCTCTTCCAGGATGGACTCCCTGGAAAGGTTTTTGTAAAGCTGTGTGTCTCCTACTTTGTTGAACAGGCTTCCCTTCCTGTCGTTCCAGATGATCCCGCACTTCGTGATGATCACAACATCCTCGCGGTTCATCCCTTCCAGCGCTTTTCCTACGATCTTCTCGCTGTTTCCAAAGTTGTATCCAGGCGCGGTATCGATCAGATTGACGCCTAACTTCGGGCATTCCCGGATCAGATCCACAACCACCTTCAGATCATGGTCGCCGCCCCATGCCGGGCCGCCGCCGATGGACCATGTACCAAGGCCCATTCTTGAGATATCCGTACCTGTGCTGCCAAGTTTCATCTTTTTCATAATCTATATTTTCCTTTCTTTTTTCACGACTGCTGTGCATAGTACTCTTTCATTCTCTCGTCAACCTGCTCTCTCTTCTGCACTCCTGTGGTCGCCCCGATACTCTGTACACTGATGGAGGCGGTCACATTTGCAAATTCCGCACATTCCTTCAAAGACTTTCCTTCCAGGATCGCGGTGATGAAGCCCGATGCGAAGTTGTCGCCCGCACCGATGGTATCGATCGCGGTGATGCCCTTCATAGCCGGAACCTCCAGTACGCTCCCATCCTGACTCTTGATATAGCAGCCTTTCTTTCCGGTCTTGATCACCACATGCTGTATCCCGCAATCCAGGAACCTGTCGGCAATCTTCTCCAGCTCCGTTTCCTCTGTCATGAGGCAGGCTTCGTCGTAATTGGGGAAGAAATAGTCTACATATCCAAGCGCCTCTTCGATATCGTCCAGAGTCTCACCCAGTCTTGCCTTGATCATATCCGCACAGATGATCATATCCTGCGCCTTTGCTTCTTTAAATATCTTCACCAGCGCCGGGCAGTCCAGAAGCGGATTGTTGAAAATGCTCGCCAGGGATAAAAGCCTTGCCTCTTTGAGCCTGGACAGATCCACATCGTCGATGGTCATTTTCCAGAGACTTCCGTTGCGGTTGGTAACGAAGGTCCGCTCCCCGTCCGCAGTAACAAGTCCCACGTTGATGGAAGTATCGATACCTTCCCTCACCCGGATGCCTGAATAGTCAATCCCGTTCTTTTCACAGTGTTCGATGATAAAATTGCCTACTGCATCCCTGCCGACCATACTCATCAGCCCGATCTTATGGCCCAGCCGGGACATGATCGTTGCCTCGTTGATGGCGTCCCCGCCGATGGTCATGGAAATCTGCTGCAGAGGAAAGGACTCAATTTCAAACATATCCCGGTTGACAGGCTGCAGAGGAATATCTACGATCGCAGCGCCGACACAGATTGCGTCTAATTTTTTCTCCACAATTATTCCGCCTTTCCATCATCTCCGAATAAAACGATCTTTTCAATTGCACGCTGCTTTACTGCTGCCCTTACGGCTCTTTCCAGTTCCAGGAACGGCTTGTCCACATTTGCCGCAACCGCGGTCATCGCAGCCTGGCACAGCTCTGTGTGGATGTTGATCTTAGCAATTCCAAGAGAGATTGCCTTCTTGATATCTTCATCACCGATTCCGGATGCTCCATGAAGTACCAGCGGTACGGTCACGGCGTCTCTGACCTTCTCTACCACTTCGAAGTTCAGCTTCGGCTCGGATGTGTAGACACCGTGCTGGTTTCCGATGGCAACTGCCAGAGAATCACAGCCTGTACGCTCTACGAACTCCGCTGCCTGAGACGGATCTGTGTACTGATAGCTTGCCAGCGCTTCCTCGTAAACGGTTTCATTTCCTACATGGCCAAGCTCTGCCTCTACCGGGATTCCCAATGGATGGAAATAATCTACCACTTCTTTTGTAAGGCGGATGTTCTCTTCTAATTCGAATGCGGAAGCATCTCTCATCACGGAGTTCATCCCATGGTTGTACGCATTCTGCACGATCTCCATGCTGCGGCCGTGATCCCAATGTGTGATGACCGGTACGGCTGCCTTCTTTGCCATGGAAACCATCATATGGCAGAAATCTTCGAAAGAAGTATTTCCTACAAATCCGGTTCCGAAGGAAATGATCACCGGCGCTTTGGTCTCTTCCGCCGCGTCCATCACTCCCATGAGCATCTCCGCGTTCCACACGTTGAAGTGCGGGATGGCATATCTTCCTTCTGTTGCTTTCTTTTCCCAATATCTGATATCTGCTAACATTCTTATTCCTCCTGATCTTATCTGACTTTATGTCTGCCGTATCAGGGGCATGCCGTGAGCAAAACCCCTGATACGTTTCTTTTCAATCATTTTCCCGGCTTTGAAAATGATCCTTCCTATAAAATGTCAAACCTGTATTTTACTTCTGTGTTTTTACAGCACGTCCGGTCATTCTGCATCTTCAATCTTAATAACGCCTTTGATGATGTCCTTCTTGCAGTGTACGGATTCTTCAAATGCCTTCTGCACGTCCTGGTAATCATAAACGTGTGTTACCATAGATTTCACATCGAATTTTCCGGATGCGATGGCGTCGATAGTCATCGGATAGTTGTTTGCGTAGCGGAATACAGTCTGAATCGTCACTTCACGGTTGATCTTTAAGAAATCAATCGGCACTTCGCCCGGAATCGTTCCTACGATCATGATCCTGCCGCCCCTTGCGACAATCTGCGGAGCCTGTTTTGCGGTGATCTGGGAACCTGCGGTCTCAAATACGATATCCGCACCCAGTTCTCCAACCAGCTCTTTACATCTGTTGATGGTATCCTCTTCCATTCCGTTGATGACCGAGGAAGCGCCAAGCTCCTTTGCCATCTCCAGTCGCTTGGGCATCACGTCCACCACTACGATGTCCGTAGCGCCAAGGCTCTTGCAGCCCTGCAAGGTCATCAGGCCGATGCAGCCTGCGCCCAGGATAACGATCTTCTTGCCCAGTCTCGCGCCGCCTTCCATCGCCGCGTGCATTCCGACCGCAGCCGGCTCTACCAGAGCGCCCTCCATAGTGCTCATGTTTTCCGGAAGCTTATAGGTAAAGTTCTCCGGGTGGCACAGATAGTTTGTCAACGCGCCTCTATAGTTTGGCTGGGTTGCCATAAAGTCTACGTCCGGGCAGATGTTGTAATGCCCTTCCAGACAATATTTGCATTTTCCGCAGGGTACGCCGGGCTCAATATTGACACGGTCGCCCGGTTTGAACTTTGTCACCTTGCTGCCTACCTGTACGACGGTTCCCGCACATTCATGGCCTAGACCGATCTTCTGGTTTGGGTCTTTCGGCGGAATGAAGGGGCCTGACTCAAATCCGTGGACATCGGAGCCGCAGATTCCTACGTACTCCACTTTCAGCATGATCTCATCGTCCTTCGGCACCGGCACGGGTGCGTCTTTGATTTCCATTGTTCCGGGAACAACCAGGATTGCCTCTGTATTTTTCATATCCGATACTTCCTTTCTATTTTTTGATATTCGCAGTCAATGTCATCTCCTCACGATCTGTTCCTGACGCATCTGACTGTTGATTTTTATGTGACTGCGAAACGCACTTTTTTATTCCACGTTTCCGATATTCTCAACGGACTCTCCTCTTGTCTCAACACCGAAGATGAATACGCATACCGCAATAATCACAGCTACGATGGTGATCAGGACGAACACTCCGCCGCTTCCCATGGAGCTTGCAACAGATGTTACAAGGAACGGGAAGAAGATATTGCTGACACGGCCCATCGCGTTACAGAATCCGGAACCGGAAAGCTTTGCCGATGTAGGCCACATCTCCGGAACATACACTGCGGACGCATAGCATACATACATATAAATGATCGTATTCAGGCAGAAGGTGGAAACGATCAGCGGGGTCATCTCTGTCTGCTGACCTGTAATGATTCCCAGCACCGCCATGCCTGCCAGCAGGATCACGCCCATGACACGGCGCGGGATCTTATCCATGATCAGGGATGCAATGAAGATTCCGAAAGGTGCGCCGAACAGTCCGAACATGGTCATGAACTGTGACTGTGAGGTATCATATCCCAGTGATCTCAGCAGGGAAGGCATCCAGTTCATCAATGTATACTGGATCGTATTCATACCGATCAGTACCAGGGAGCCGACGATCGTTCTCTTTAACAGCTTTCCGCGGAACAGTGCGGAGTATGGAAGCTGCTTTACTTCCTTCGGAGCTTCTGTTACCGCCGGGAGCGGTTTGCCTGTGGAGGCTTCGATCTCTTTTTCAATCCTTGTCATGATCTCGTCTGCTTCGTCAAGTCTTCCCTGTGCTTCCAGCCATCTCGGAGATTCCGGGAATTTCTTCGCGATCAGGACGGATGCGACGATGGAAAGGATGGACGGGATCATATACTGAACTCTCCAGTTCATGTTATAGCTGATTCCGGTCAACGCGATCACAAATGCGATTCCGTTGCAGACCGGGTGTGCCCAGTTGCCGATGAAGGAGTTCCGGCTGGACCATACCCCGCGGTTCCGGCCCGGAACATATTCTGTAAATCCTGCAAACAATACGACCAGAAGCGCCCCCAGCCCGAAGCCCTGTACAAGCCTGAATACATACAGTACGGTGACATTCGGTGAGACCGCGCCGCCGATCATGGCGATGATATGTATAATCTCATATAATAAGATACTTTTTTTCCGGCCGATCTTGTCGCCGATGGGCCCGCCTACCAGCGCGCCGAACAACTGTCCCGCTGTATAAGTCGTTCCCCACATTGCCAGAAGCGCGCTGCCTTCCTCCAGCCAGTGAAGCTCATTCAGAAGGATATTCTGTACCGCGCCGCCGATTCCGTTTGACCAGCATACCAGAAGCGCAAAAGCGGATACCAGCCACATTTTTATATGCCAGCCTGAATTTGGAAGTCGGTCAAGTCTTGCACCGATATTCACGCTCTTTGAATTTGTTTTAGATGCCATAATTCTTTTTTCCTTTCTTTCTCATCCTTTTTATAACTGTATTCTCAGATGGTATTTTTACAGCCTGCATACCCGAAGCCTGCTTCCCAAGCTTCAGCGTACGCACTCTATTTTTCAGGATCTGGTACAGGAGGAAAGCTCCGCTTCCACTTCCTTTTCCATGATCTCCCACGCTTTCCGGATATCCTTGTCCTTGTTCCACAGCGCCGGCGGGCCTAACACGACCACGTCTGCCCCGGCCTCATACAGGGGGCGGTATACGCCTGCATTCATGGAGCCGTCCGCTTCAATCAGGAAATCCAGTCCCATTTCTTCTCTCCACTGCACCAAGGTACGGATCTTGTCGTACATCTGGGTGATCACTTTTTGTCCTGCATAACCAGCGTCCACGATCATGATCGTTACTTTGGACAGCAGCGGCAGGTAATGGCGTATCCCTTCCAGGGACGCAGCCGGATTCATGGCGATGCCTGCCTTACATCCAAGGGAAATGATCTTGTTCAGTGTGACAAAGGCGTCGCTCTCGATGCAGTCCGTATGAGGTGTGATATACTCCGCGCCGGCCTCGGCACAGGCTTCGATGTATTCCTGGGGATGCCTGATCATCAGATGTGCATCCATAGGCGTTTTCACGACCTTTTTCAGGACTGTCATGAAGTCCGGGCCTACGCCGAAGGTTTTTACATAATTGCCGTCCTTGATGTCAATGTGGAGAAAATCCGCATGTTCATCAATGAACCGTACCTGGTTCTCAAAATCGTACAGGTCGCAGCATCCCATGGACGGCGCCAGCAATAGCTTTTTTTCCATTTTTGTATTCCTCTTTTGGCGGCCGCAGATAAAGTATTTGAGAGGAGGGAGCCAAATACCTGCTTACCTGCGGCCATGTCTATGTATATCGGTTCTCAGGGATCAGTCTTCAAAATCATAGTGGAAGATGACCTTGATCGCTTCTTTATTTGCCATCAGTTCAAATCCTTTTTCCCACTCTGACAGCCCGAGCCTGTGTGTGATCATCGGCTGTACCTTGATCTGGCCGGCTTCCAGAAGGCGGATCGCGTTTCTCCAGGAAGTGGAATCATATGCCATATGTCCGATGATGCTCTTGTTCCAGGAAGTAATGTCGTTGATGGAAAATTCCAGCGGCTTGAAGCCCATACCTACGCGAACCACTTCTCCGTTCGGACGGAGCATCTCGATGGCCTGCTTCAGGGCGATGTTTGCGCCGGAGCACTCTACAACCAGGCCAAGATTGTCTCTTCCGCAGATCTCGGTACATCTCTTTACCACATCTTCCTTGGAGCCGTTTACTACATGGGTAGCGCCCAGTTCCTTAGCCACACCGAAACGAACCTTTGTGTCTTCTTCCAGACCGACCATCACGATGTTCACAGCGCCCATGATCCTTGCCACCTGTACTGCGAAGAGTCCTAAGGGGCCTGTTCCAAATACGACTACGTCCTGTCCCGGAAGGAGATGCGCCTGCTGTGCGATTGCCTTGTAGGAGTTGCAGATCGGGTCAAGCACTGCGGCTTCCTCGTATTTTACATTTTCCGGGATTTCCCAGATTGCGTGCTTGTGGATTCTCAGGATCTCGCCTGGAACCTTGCAGTATTTGGAAAAACCGCCGCCCCATGTGTTGTTGTCCAGTCCAAGGTTTACCTTGTTCTCGCAGCAGAGGAAATCTCCCTGTTCGCAGGCCGGGCAGACACCGCATACATGAGCACTGTTGTCCGATACGACACGTTGTCCTACCTTCCAGTCCTTCACCAGCTCGCCTACCTTTACGATCTCTCCGGCAAATTCATGGCCGCGGATGGAATTGAATTCGTCAGAGCCATTGTCCACCTTGTAGTGCTTCATATCGGCTCCGCAGATCGCTGCCGCCTTGATCTCAATGATAATGTCCTCGGGGCCGCATGTTGGTTCCGGTACGTCGATCATCCGATAGCCTCCAAATTCTTTTCCATATCTTGCTAATGCTTTCATGTTCTTCTCCTTTTCTTTCCTGAAAAAATAAGTTCCACTTTCGCTTTTTATTTGCTTCTCGCATCTTCCGTTTTCCGGCCGGAAACGTTGTTACTTGATGTACCTATATAGTACTCCTAATCTTTGTTTTTGTCAATTTATTTTCTGTGTTTCAAATAATTTCAGCATATATCACAATTTATTTTCTGTGTTTAATTGTGTATTCTTTATTTCCAAGATCTGTTTTTGTTTATTTTTCACATATTTTCTGTGTTTCAAAATTTTCTGACAGTTTTGGATGAAAATAAAAAAACGACGGGGAAATCTCCCAGCCGTTCGAGAAACTACTTTTCTTAACCATTCTGAATCATTGCTGACAATATTTATTTCTCAGTTCCTCCAATGCGGTTCTCGCATCTTTTGTTAAGCCGCTGTGAATCTGCTCTTCTGATATTTCCACAGTCTGATATTTCAAACTCTCATTAGCAGATTCATTAATTATATATGTACGAATCATTTGTGAAACATCCATTAGTACATACTCCCAATTCAAGCTTCCGACAAAATAATTCTTTTTTCTATATCGCTCCCACATCTGCGTCATTCCATTATTTCCCTCTATCTGTGCGAGTACCTCTTCTATATCCTTATTTGTAAACAATGATTCTCTTTTCTTGCATGTCGCATGAAATGCTTTCAAAAAAAGTTCCTTATCTACCTCAACAGCATACATTTTCATAATGCTGTAAACATCATAAAAATCTCTAATTCTTGTATTTGCGGTACCTCTTGCAAGAATAGTCTGGACTTTTTCCGCAAGCAGGGTTTCTTTATTATAAGAAAGCAATGAAATAGTTCTATCTTCAAACATCAGTCTATATTCAAATTCTATAGCCTCTGGCGTTGGATCATACAAATACCTCCACATACTTCATTACTTCATCTCGAATCCCTAATTTTTCTGCGTATTCAATCAGTCTTGACAATTTCTTGTCCTTTCCAAACATATACTCTTTGATCGCAGTTTGGAAAATCTGTACTTCTGTCTTATTTCTATTTGCAATCAAATCGCAGATACACCTTTCTTTATTATAAACCCTGACCATATTCCCACTATATGATGGCGCCATACACACACCCATCTTGTATAAATATTTTGCAGCATATTTCACCTGTAGATTTTCTGATTTTAAGTGCATAGCATTATAGCCTGTAGGGACTGACACACAAATCTTGGAGTATTCCCTATCCATTAAATTATGGAGATAAAGTGCTGTTTCACCCGAAAAAATAACAGCTTTACTTCTCACTTGCATAATATACAGCTCATCGGGCCATACATCATCCGTTATATAGATGCCTCTTGCAACCTTCTCCAGCCTGTTTTCCTTTACATATTTTGCCAAATATGGTTTCGTGATGCCCTTCTCTACAGCTATGGAAGTAAGCAAATATCCATTATTTTTTTCAATCACTTGCTGCAAAATACTTTCATTGCTCATAAGATTCACCCTCCTCACTTTCTCGCTTAAATCATACCATTTTTAAGCGAGAAAGTAAATGCATTTGATAAAATGAATTCTCAATCTATTCTTTTTCCTCCAGGCTGATATGCAGTTCCATATTCAAAGCGGCCGCGATCTTTACCATTGTTTTCAAAGTCGGATTATAGGTTCCGCTCTCAAATCTGCTGATGTTCGGCCGTGAGATCCCGGTAGCCTTTGCCAGTTCATCCTGCGTAATATTTTTCTTCTTTCTGCAGGCGATGTACTGCTGGATGATGGAACTGCGGATCTTCTGCTGAGTCAGCTCAATGACGATCTGTTCACCGTCTTTATTATAAATATAATCCATATCTTTCCCATACTGCATTCTATCTCTCCAGTCTTATCCGTTCCTTCATGTGCTTCTCTGCATAAAGATGTTCTTTACAAAATTTATCCTGTATCTTTTATGATACACATATCGTATCACATAAGATACATATGTCAATGAAAACATGAAATAAAATCTGGAAATTGAATTTCTTTTCTAAAGAGTGTATGATAGTTCCATAGAAAACCTGCCGACAGCAGTACCTGATGAAGGAGGACGCATATGTTGCCTGAGAAAAAGTATCCGCTCAGATTATATTACATGTTCCGGGATGAACTCTGCACGATCATTGATGTAGATGTGAAAAACAAAAAGATTGAAGTTACAAACTATGCGGACTATTTTTTGAAACGCGCATTCGGCAATATCGAGCAGCCGACATTTCAGCAGTATGAAGAGTTCCTCGAATCCAGATGCTTTCCGCGGACGCATGATAAAATGAAGCTTATACTGAAAGATTTAGACCTTCCGTTTTATGATCCTATGCTGATCATAGAAAAGACTGAAGGCCGGATGGCGGAGGACGATTTTTGGATTCGGATTGAGAGGTAATGTATGATTGAATTATTCGAACATGAGAGAATGGAATCAGCGAAGCATTCTTCCAAAGGAAACCAATTAAAATGGAACAGCGGAAGCATCTGGTATAAAGTCAATGGCTATTAAAGTAAAACAGAACGGACATATGGGAAATAGCTGTATACCCGCAATATACCGCGGACATACAGCATTTCCCAAAATCATAAAGGCAGTTTCCACATAAATTGCATATGGATCTGTAAATCTGCGAAACAAACAAATTCCCAGCAGTGCGGTTGGACAAATTTCACTCCCGGTATTCCTTCGCCGCCAGGAAGCCGCCGAATAAAATCCCATTCACCACAAGCATCGGTATCAGATCCGTCCAGTTCATGGTCTGTCCCTGGATAATGTCTGCGCTGTACGTCCCGGTTATGATCGGCACCAGGTTATTATTCAGGAAATGCAGAACCACCGGCACCCAGATATTTTCCGTTTTCATATAGGCGTAGGCGAAAAAAATCCCCAGCGTAATACAGGTGATCTGCTGTCCCACCGCACTGATCAGACCGGTTCCCGGGCTGTAGTAGAAGAAGTTCACCGGCAGATGCCAAAGCCCCCAAACCACACCCAGAAGGATCACGCCCCATCGCTTTCCAAAGCGGGACTGCAGCAGCGGCTGCAGATAATACCGCCATCCATATTCCTCCCCGAAAAAGGCGATAAATACCAGGAAGAAATTGATGATCAGAGATCCTGCCATAATCCAAGTCATGGGATTCCCCGCGATCTCTCCCACTGCGGATATCTGCCCGGATACCGCATAGGAAAGAATCGCCCGAAGCAGGTAGAGACCTATGAACAACAGTACACAGAATACAGATGCTTTTATATCCTTCCCCTTCAAGCCATAAGCGATCCGCTTTTCCTTCTTTTCCGTAAGCAGCATGATCCACGCCAGTACACTTCCGCCGACCAGGATCAGATTGCAGACTGCCATCCAGGCGATATCCGGCAGGAACACACTTCCGACAGCACTGGCCAGCATCAGTACCGTAACTGCAAGATATGTAATAAAAAACCGTTTTGGCAGCTCAGCTTTTCCTTTTTCCGTTATCAGATATGCCAGCATGACACCTGCTGCCGGATAAAGCATCTGTGCATTGGGGAATACACTGACATCCAGTCCCTGATCGCAGCCAAACCCCATCGGCAGCCCCATCAAAAATGTGATGCCGTATGCTATAAGCACATAAATGCCTAACTGCTTCTTTTCAATCTGTGATAATTTCATTCTCATTTTCCTCCTGATTCTATCGAACTAAAAATTCCATCAGTTCCATGTTTTGATTGATCGTAATATTGAAGCAGATCCTTCCGCCCTCATAATCCGCAACCAGTATGAACCCTGCGTATTCCGCTTCCCCCTCCTCATTCTTGCAGCCCATGGAAACGGTCTTTACGATCTCCCGGAACTCCCCTCGTTTGTCCAGCATCGGATCACATTGTTCCGCAAATTCCTCTGCCGTCAGAAACTCCTGAAATTCCGTACAGCCCATATCCAGAATGCTCTGATAATCCTTCTTATTAAAGCAGTCAATGGCGCACAGCACTTTCTCCTCCATCCCTTCTTTATCAAAGGAATCCGGCAGCTCCGTTCCCAAAGACTGACAGCCTGTCAGCAAACAGATCACCATGGACAGACCCGTCAGCAGTCCTGCCAACCGCTCCAGCAGTCCTGCCAGATCTATCATTCTTTCTATGATACCGCTCATCATGTTTTGACCTCCCCGTATAAACTAAAATACAGTGATCCATACATCCTGCATTCCGAAATATCGCACAATGTCAGGCCCGGATATAAATGCAGCAATGCACTACTCCTCCTGCACTGCAAACAGAAGCGTCACCGAAAAAATCCCTTCCTCCTTCCGGATCTCCATCTCTCCCTGGTATTTTTCCAGTGCCTGCCGGACATTCTGCAGCCCCAGCCCTTCATGTCCTGGTTTGGATGATCTTCCATTTGCCGGACATTCTGCATAGGGATTTTCCATTTTAACGAGGATAAAATCCTGAATCTGTTCTGCACGGATCCTGAGCCAGAACTCTGGTTTTCCTCTGCCTTCCTCCGCCGCATTATCCAGGAGATTGGCAAAGATCGTGGTGATATCCAGATCTGAGATAAAGTCCAGTCCCACGCCACCTAAGCTGCACTGTACCTGATCCTGGGAAAAGATTTTCAGCTTATCATTCAGCACAATATTGAGCATCCGATTTTCCGTATAAAATTTCATTCCCATAGAATTAAGCATTGCATGCACATCCTCGATATAAGGTCTGTCTTCGATCCTGCTGCTTTGCTCGATCACATGCAGATGGTTCCGGATATCGTGGATGATCTTCCTGGAACGGTTATAATTCTCCTCCATTTCTTCATAATACTGCAGCGTCAGCTCCCTCTGCTGCTGCATCATCAAAAGCGAATGCTTCAATTCTCCGCTTTTTGCCACATCATACCAGAAATACAGGCAGTACAGATTAATGACCAGCAAAAGTGCGGCATAGATCACAATCCAGTAATATCCGTATCTGACAAGAAAGATATCGCTTGCCACCAGATACAGGAATAAAAGTACCATACTGGCCACGGGGACGATGACCATCCCGTGGATTTTGATATACTGTACGTCCGCCAGCCTTCTGTGTATGATCATACGCAGTATCAAAGTTCCCACAAGAAGCAGAAATACCCGTGACACCACCAGGACACTGTATACCACGATCCCTTCCAGCTGCATTACCAGCCAGACATAGCGTGCCGCAAAGGTGCCTGTAAGCTCGGTAGCCAGCAGAATAACGCAGAAGATGATCTGATATGCGATCCCCTGCCTGCCCCGAAAATACAGCAGCCTAGCCATCACAACATAGTAAAGGCAGACTGCTCCCATAGTCAGCGTGTCATTCCGCCAGAACATGGGGACAAAAACCGTGACTGCTGCATAGCCCATCCAGCCAAGAATCTTTTTCCAGCGGCTTTCTTCCCGGTCGGAGGGAATGGAACGTACTATGATCCAGGCACAGCCCACCAGTGACGCCAGATCGGCCAGTCCGAAAAATATCTGTATCATACTTGTCATGACGTCCCTCCCATTCTTCCTGAAAGATACACGATCAGCTCCTGTTTCCATGCTTTCTGCCGCTTCTGCGCCAGCGGGATCTCCATGCCGTTGTCCAGAAGGATCCTGCCGGCCAAAACATTTTGCACATGCAGCATATTCACCGCAAAGCTCTGATGAGGCATGGAAAAGCCATAGCTTTCCATCCGTTTCGCCACCTTTCCTATTTTTTCTGTCATAGCGTACACTCCATCCGACGTCACGATCTCCACCCGTCGGTTCACATATTCAAAATAATAGATTTTCTCCGCCGGCAGGCATAAAAGTCCGTTCACAGTCTGGAAATCCAGGATGGGTTTGTTTTCGGGTGTGTGTATATAAGAAAATATCTCCTCCAGCACTTTGCAGATTTCAGCCTCCTTCACCGGCTTCAAGAGATATTGGAAGGCATGGACGCCGAACGCCCCGGATACATAATCCTGATATGCGGTCAGGTATACGATCTTCGTTTCCTTATCCCGCCCGCGAATCCATTTCCCGGTCTCAATGCCGTTCATCCCCTTCATGTCAATGTCGAGAAAGACGGCATGATAAGGCGTATATCCCTCTGCCAGGCTTTCGCCGGACTCAAAGCAGTCCACCCGAACCTCCGGTTTCCATTCCTTTATGATACGGCTGACTTCCTCCCTCACGCATGGATCGTCGTCGCAGACCGCGGCTCTGAACATCCTCTTCCCCTCCTTCTTCCGAGAGTGCTCTCCCAAAATCACTATCCTAATTTTAGCACATAAAGAAAAATTGTAAATGCAGTTTACCTGATCGCCGAAAATGATGTATTAAATGACTCTATTCTTCTTTTTCTTGTGGAGATTTTCTTCATTTAATGATACAATCATTCTATCATGTATTTTTTGGGAATCTACGGCATTCAGCGCAGTAAAATTCCCGTATACATTATCAAATCTTGGAGGAATGATCATGCAAAAAAGAAATGGAAAGGCATTGCTGCCTATTGGAGTATTTCTCGTACTTTATCTGGGATTGGGGATCTTATTTGAATATGTTTTGAAAATCCCTATGGGATTCTACAATATCCCGATCGTGGTATCGTTTCTGACTGCGCTTCTGGTGGCCTGTATCCAGAATCCGGAGTTAAAATTTGACGACAAGCTGGAGGTCATGGCAAAAGGCGTTGGTGACAAGAATATCATGACCATGATCCTGATCTTTCTGACTGCCGGTATCTTTGTAGGCGTGGTGGGTCGGAGCAGCGCGGAAAGCGTCGCTTATTTTCTGCTCTCCATCATCCCCGCCCGGTTCTCCGTGTTGGTTCTGTTTATAGTGAGCTGCTTCGTATCTATTGCAATGGGAACCTCTGTGGGCACGATCACGCTGATCACCCCCATTGCGGTATCCGTGGCAAGCGGCTCCGGATTCGGAACCGCGCTCTGCATCGGCGCTGTCATGAGCGGCGCCATGTTCGGGGACAATCTTTCCTTTATCTCCGATACCACCATCGCGGCCTGCAACGGCCAGGGCTGCCAGATGAAGGACAAGTTCCGGCAGAATTTCGGAATCGCTCTGCCGGCGGCGCTTGTAACACTGGTCATCTTTTTCTTAAAGACACTGAACGCTGAAGTGGGGGATGCCATCGTCAAAGAGTACAACCTGGTTCAGATCATTCCCTATGTGCTTGTGCTGTTCGGAGGGATTCTGGGAATCAACGTGTTTGTCGTACTGCTCATCGGTATCGGTTCCGGTTCCTGCATCATGCTTGTGACCGGTGCGACACAGGCAACGGATCTGCTCGGCAATATGGGCTCCGGCGCTTCGGGAATGTTCGAGACCACCATGGTGGCGATCCTGGTATCCGCCATCTGCGCGCTGATCCATGAGTACGGCGGCTTCGCTGCGCTGCTGGCATTTATCAAGCGGATCTTCAAAGGGAAAAAAGGCGGGCAGCTTGGGATCGGGCTTTTAGTAGGCGCCATGGATATCGCCACGGCAAACAATACGGTAGCCATTGTCATGGCCAATCCGATTGCAAAGGAGATGGCGGACGAATACCATATCTCCCCGCAGAAAACCGCCTCGATCCTGGATACCTTCTCCTGCGTCTTTCAGGGTGTGATCCCCTACGGTGCGCAGATGCTGGTCGCGATCTCGGCGGCAACAGAGCTTGGCTTCGAGGTCTCTGCTTTTGACATCATCCCGAACCTGCTCTATCCCTATATGCTGCTCATCAGCTCCCTGCTGTTTATCTTCGTGATACCGGCAAAAAATGACCAGGCATAAAAACAGTATCTATTGGAGTCAAATATCCATATACAAACAGACCCGTATCGGCCAAAACCCACAGGCCGAACCGGGTCTGTTCTTTTTTTAATGAACTGCACTCAGACTTTCTCTATTTTGATCAGCTTGGCATTCAGGCTTTCCACAAATCCTTCCGGAACCATGGAGCCTGCCATTTCGCCTATTTTTTCCAGGTTCATGGATTTCATCATATCCCACATTCCCTGACCGGGATTTATCTTCATGTTCATAGCCAGCTTGACTGCCTCTGCCACAATGGCAAATGCTTCCGGACATTTGGATATTTCTTCCAGCGTATCCCTGATACTGTATTTTCCTTCCGGAAATTCCATGGGAGCTTTCAGATCCAGATCGCCTGCCAGCTTAAACCAGTTTGCCACGCCTTCCGCCCTCTCATTGACCTCAGGCAGCACGTAGATGTCCGGCTCCTTCTCCACCTTTTCCAGCGTTATGCTGTCTTTCAGACCTCCGGAAACCGCTGTCACAACGTTCTGTCCTTCCTCCAGGGCCACCCGGAACACAAACACCTTGTCCGCAGATTTTTCGTCTGCCAGCTTTCCGTTCAGATACAGCGCCACCGAAGGCAGGTTGGAGTAAACCCGGATCTCCGTTGTCTCACCGGCCCGCTGCGCATAGCGCCTTCCGCAGAGATGAAGCATGGGTGTTTTGCTCCAGTATGCCTGGTAGATATAGAAGCTGTCTTTTTTCGTCTTCCGATCCATGGTCACCAGACCTTTATTGTTCCGTCCTGCCACGCCGCCCTCGTCACGCGCCGCGCAGCCGAAGTCAAACATATTCCAGACATGGCTGGACCAGATCCAGGGACGTTCCTCCAGCATTTTGGCCATATGCTCATGGTACAGCGCCTGGTACTCCTCACTGTAATCTTTACAGGCCGGGTTGGGTCCGTGGTAGGTGATGATCCCCTCGCAGCCATATTCAGACAGCCCTAAGCAGATGTCAGGGTGGGTTTCATGAAAATGATCCATCCAGGGGCCGTTATCCTCCATCCTGCCGCCGTACCAGCCGAAATAATGATTGTAGCTCTCCACATCCGTAATACCATGCAGCGGGCTGTCCTCAGGCGTCATGGTCACATGTGCAATGGTTGTCAGACGGGTATGATCCAGTTCCTTACAGAGTGCATTCAGCTCCTTGTGGTTCTCCACAAGCTGGTCCGAGATGCCGCCGATCAATATCTCATTGGAGATTCCCCAGAAGCAGATAGACGGATGGTTGTAATTCTGGATGATCAGCTCCTTCATCTGGCTGATGCAGTTCTGATGCGCATCCGGATCCGGGTTAAACACACTGATAAACGGAATCTCCGCCCATACCACGAATCCCATCTCGTCACAGGCATCATAAAAGTCCTGGGAGTGCTGGTAGTGGGCCAGCCGGATGGTATTCGCTCCCAGCGCTTTGATCATCCGCGCATCCTCGTAGTGTTCCTCTTTTGTGAGGGCATTTCCTTTATAGAGCCTGTCCTGGTGCCGGCTTACTCCCCGCAGAGGCGTCTCCTTCCCATTGAGGATAAATCCTTTGTCAGGATCGCAGGAAAAGCTTCTCACCCCCACCCGTGCGGACACTTCATCCCAGGCTTCGTTCCGCCGCTGCAGAACCGCCGTAACCGTATACAGATAGGGGCTGTTAATCTCCCAGCGGTGGGCGTCGGGAACATAGAGCGTAAGCTTCGTATCATCCGCCGGACGGACGCCCCCGGCCACTTCCTTTCCATGGATATCCCGGACGGAATACATCACCGTAAAATTGTCACCCCCGTTGACGACCCAGGATTCCAGTTCAAACTCCGCTCCGCCGTCCTCACACGGCCTTGGCGTAATCTGGATGCCCGGTCCTCCGTAGTATTCCAGTTCAAAGTGTGTCTTC
>OFGX01000829.1_pt1 | contig 21067 bp, 21 predicted proteins | sample 1521831 | NCBI WGS metagenome assembly OFGX01 (sample SAMEA3504080, study PRJEB24116) | mouse gut metagenome | biome: mouse gut; feature: mouse-associated habitat; material: faeces | place: Denmark | collected 2011 | reverse complement strand
CCTGATGGCAGATCTCCCCAAGCTTTAAGTCGGTGCTTCCCTTGACCGTCAGCGCCTTTAAATGGGGCAGGGCCTGCCAGAGCCTGCCGTAATCGCCCTGGATGATCCAGGAAACCTCGCATTCCTCGTAGTCCATGTCCCCCACAAACAGGCTCTCGATGTGGGAAAACTCTTCCTTATGCTCCACCATCTGATCCAGGATAGGCTGGCAGCTGCCCTCCCAGGAATCACCCCAGCATCCGATCACCAGATCCGTTACCTGGGAAAATTCCGGGTCGCTTAAGATATCCTCCACCATGGTCCCAGGCCCCTTGCCGTTTTCAGACTGCTCGTAATCATACACATATTTCTTGCTCCTGCCCATAAAAAAATCCTCCTTGTACTGCTGCTTGGGATAGCTCTTTTTTTCTATATATTATACGCATTTTCAGGGGATATCTCAACTGTTTTTCCAGGATTCAAAGGGGAATTATCGCCGCAGAAATTTTATTTGTCACCTTTTTCCCCTTCCGTGCATCTAATGAGTATAATAGCTATTATGAATCAAAACAATGACATGGAGACAGTACAAATGATTGAATGGATAAGGCAGGCACAGCAGGGAGATGCCGATGCATACGGCAAACTGATCGGAATTTACCAGGATTGTTTTTACCGGGTTGCGAGAAGCAGGCTGCACAATGACGAAGACGCGGCGGATGCCATTCAGGAAATGCTCCTGACAGGATGGGAAAAGTGCAGCACCCTGAAAGAGCCGAAATACTTTAAAACCTGGATGATTCGGATTCTGATCAACAAGTGCAATAACATACTGCGGAAAAACCGTCCGTTAGAAAGTCTGGATCATATTCCGGAACCCTGTGCGGAAAATATGGAGGACAACATCATGTTTCAGGCGATGATACAGGAGCTAAGCGAGAAAAACCGCATAGTTATGGCGTTATACTACGGCGACAGCTACACGATTCGGGAGATTTCCCAGATCCTTGAGATTTCAGAGGATGCGGTCAAGAACCGGCTTTCGAGAGGACGTAAGGAGGTATTGAAGTTTTTATGAATACAACAGAACAGAACTGTGACCAGAGGATACGTGATATTTACAAAAATGTACAGACACCGGACAGCGTGAAAGAACGGATCAACGAAACGCTGAACGCGATCAAACAGCAGGAAGGCAGCGCTGCAGCGACGCAGATCAGGAAAAAGCATAAAAAGCCGCTGTCTTTTAGAAAGATAACTGCCATTGCCGCCGCCGCGGCCCTGGGCGTGGGCGGAACGGTATTTGCCGCGGAACGGATCTACCAGATGCATCTGAACCAGAACGGGAAATATCAGAGTGATATCGGCATTTCCACAGAACAGGCTCTGCCGGAGGAGGTCGAAGCGGTGGAAGTGAAAGCCGGTTATATTCCGGAAGGGTTTGCTCTCGACCCGGATAAAGATTATTATGTGAACGAGAGCAAAGACGCCGGTTATTATGTGCATGAGCCTGCGTTAATTGATGAAGCCGACCCGCTTTCTCTGCTCTATGTAACCGATGCAGAAACGATGACCATAGACGGACATGAAGCCGTTTATCTCAGCATCAGCGAAAGCACCGACAAAGACTGGAGGGGCGACAAGCTGTTTGTCCTGTACGAGGAAATGGACCGGGTGCTTCCGATGGGCATCTGGGGACACGCAGATAAGGACGAGCTTATAAAAATGGCGGAAAATATAGAGCTTACCCCCACAGGCAAGAAGACCGCTGTCAGCGGACTGCCCCTTTGGAGCGAGATCGTAAACAGCCCGGAAGGCAAAAAGGCTGCGGAGGAACCGGACGACAGCACTTATTTCAACGAGGCGAGCGAGGAACAGATGGCAAATGTACACCAGGTCGGCGACAGCTTCCAGGCCGAAAGCACCCTCAAAGATGGGGAATCAACGGTAATCCAGTTGGAAGCTTCCGTTAAAAATGTACAGGTGGCGGATGACCTTTCCCTGATCACAAATGAAGAGGCGATCTGGCCGGACACTTATGAATCCTGGAAAGAATTGGTCGGGCCCGACGGCAAGCTGCTCCCGGATACCCTGCTCTATCAGAGGCAGGGGGATGGCGTTGATTCCATGCCGGAGATTGTGCGGACGGAAGAAACGAAGGTGAAACTCGTATATGCTGAAGTGGAATACAAGAACACCGACAGCAAGGCATATCAGGATGTGTGGTACTTTGCGGATCTGATTCCGATCGTAAAGGAAGGCGATACCTATAAGATATTCGACCGCACAGATGAAACCTGTGATTATGTAGACAACAAGAATACCGGTGTAAGACATGAAATGTGCTATGCGGATGTTTCCGGCGGAGGCAGCGGACCGAAAAACTATATACCGGAGCTCCAGCCGGGAGAAAGCGTTACCATCCGCTTTGCATGGCTGGTCAACGAAGATGAGCTGGATAAGCTTTACCTGAATCTGAACGGGAATCTGGTATTTACGGAGAAGGGGCTGGAGATTGGGTTTGTTGATTTGAATTTATAATGGAAAGAGATTCAGATACAGAAAACCTGCCGCTGGCAGCTTTTCGGCATACGATGGTATTCAAAAACTCCGATAATCCTTATTTGGGATTGTCGGAGTTTTTTATGCGGATTTTTCAAGTGCAGACCGCGATTGTTTCTTTAAGCTAATGTTTCAGATCCATAACCTGTTCGGGAACTTCGGCTTGGCTCGCTTTATATGCCGCACGAACCTTCGCCCGCTTTACCTTCAGCGCTTCCGGCGTTGTCTCCGCTTCTGCGACGGTGATCCTGCGCTCTTGTAAAACAGCCCTGTCCCTTTGCACGGATTCATGAAGCGAAATCTCCTTTTTAGTATCATCCGGACTCTCTTTCGGCGTACCCTCCGCATGGACTTCCTTCTCGTCATTGTCCGTTTTTCTAATGCTTTCTGTGGAATGGACTTCCTTCTCGTCATTGTCCGTTTTTTCAATGCTTTCTGCGGAATCTTCCATTCCAAGCTCCGCTTCTTTTGCTTCCTTGAGCGTCTTTTCTGCCTCGGCCTTCTCTGCTTCTGTGGGAAGCTGGGCATATCTGCCGCTCTTTACAAATTCCCCAAGGGTCTCTTCCAAAGCCCTGCTTTTCATCAGTTCCTGCCACATGATCCCGAGCTTTGCGCCTTCCGGTATGGCAGGATTATTTTTCACATTGTTCACGGTGCTTAAAGAAGCAGCCGTATGATTCATTTTCACACGCTGGACGTCTTCCTTTGTCCTGCATCTCTTCAGCTCCTCCTCATAGCTTTTCTGCTCTTCTTCGATGGACTTTGCCTTCTGATATGTCTGGGGATCATGCTTCTGCAGATAATCCATTTCCTCCTGCGTTAACTTCTTGCCGGTTGCCAGCTTCGTCCGGATCTGTGCGGAAAGCTTGGATGATCCGTCTGCCTGGGACTTCCGGATCTCTTCCGCCTGACGCGCAATGGAATCACTTATTTTTGTACTTCCGTCAGCAGTGAAATCGCTGTTCGCTTTCTTTCGTTTCCACTTCATCTGCATTTCCATGTTTTTTGTATAGTTACCGATTGACTGCATCACAGAAAAATCCAAAACAAACACCTCCTTTCGTCTTCTGTTATCCAATATATTAAATTAGTTTTGTTTTGTCAATACTTTTTTACAAAAAGTTGTTGTTTATCAAAACTTTTATTGCTATAATATAAATAATCATTGATAAATCAATATTTTTAAGGAGGTCGCCCAATGATATATGACAATAATATTGATGTTCTGATGAAACAAATCAAACATATCATGATTGACAAAGACATTAAACAAATTGATCTTGCAGAAAAGACTGGGCAAAATAAAGCAACCATTTCAAATCTTCTAAATTGTAAAAGTAAAAATGTAACTCTTGATACTTTGCTAATGTTATGCAAAGCTATTGATTGTCAACTTGAAATCAATATTAAATTAAAAGATTAAGTTTTGTATAATCCACATCCACCTGTTCAAACTATCAACGAAAGGACGTGCATACCATGAGCAACCGTGAATTAGCTAAAAACCTGATAGATCAGATACCTGAAAGTAGAATGTATTATGTTATTTCATATCTGCAGGGAGCTGCAATACCGGATGAAATACCGAATGCCGAAACCATAGCAGCAATAGAAGAACTGGAGGCTGGCGGGGGAACGGTATTTACTGGAAGCACAGATGATTTTTTTAAACAGCTTATGGAGGATTAACCTATGCTCGATATACGTTATTCCACACAGTTTAAGAAAGATTTCAAAGTATGTGTAAAACGCAGATGTAAAATGTCGTTACTTCAACAGGCAATTGATACTCTCCGTATTCCGGCACAACTCCCAACTGTCAATAAAGATCATAAATTAAGCGGCAATTATTCTGGTTACAGAGAATGTCATATATCTCCTGACTGGATACTTATATACAAGCAAACGGATACTGAATTAAAATTAGACCGTACCGGTACACATGCCGATTTGTTTGGGATGTCAGAGTAAAACATAATAACCAGGAAAGGAGTCTCGCTTATTGGATCTGTAAGAACCGCTCTATTTGCCCCAAATCGGCGTTTTTACGCATTACCTGATAAAGTAGTTATCATCTATGCCGGGATAATCCAAATGTGGGCATGTTGAGCGCATCGTATCGTGATTCCTAGTATGCCCACAGTGGGCATATCTGTCCTTATCAGATTTATTGACTTCAAATCGGGGAGGGGACTGCATTGCATGATTGAACATGCGTTTTGCTCTTGAATCCTGCCTATGGATGTGCTATATTAGAGACACGGAGGAGCAACCGCCCACAAAGTGGTTGACCTCTCAAGTATTGTTTACAAAATAAACCTACCTCGACCAGCCAAGTACAAGGTAGGTTTATTTATTTCCGCTTGTTGTTCCTATCTATGTAGGCAAGCAATGCAATGAGGAATGAGCCGCCAAGAAATAACAGGCTTAATACTTCATAGGTACTCATATGCATCACCTCCCCTCTTTTTCAAGTGCAGGGAGGCTTTCCACCTTGTAACACGATTACTCCATATCCATGATAGCACACCACCATCTTGCTTTCAATCACAATCCGATTTATTTCAGCAAATTTTACACGCCCCAATCACTTTTCAGACGGTTCAGCATTTTCATTTCCTCTGCTGTATCTCTATTCGGGTTACTGTCCGGATGGAACGCTTTGGACAGCGTTCGATAAAACTTTTTCAGCATGGCCTTGTCTTCTTCATTGTAGTTACTGGCTGAACTGTCGTAATAACTACTTCCCCATATCCTCCGTAGTTACCGGAATATTTTTCATAGTAATTACTTCTATATTCCCGGCTCTTGCGCTCATATTCTTTCCGTGCCCCATAGTCTGCCTTTATCTTCTCTAGGTATTCCGGGTTACGGAGTTTTCCGAACACATCATAGCAACACGCATATTCGTCACGATCTACTTCGTATTTCTCTATGAATGCGCTTACTCTCTCGTTGTGCTCTCTTATTATGCGGTTGTTCTCTTGTTTGGCCGCGTATTCCTCCGTCTGTTTATATTCCTCCCAAATATGGTCAACTATCACCTGCCATTTTGCATAAATCAGGTCTGCCAGTTCGCTTTCTTCTATCCCCAGAATCTCCGCTTTTGACGCAAACCCTCCTATGACATAATCCCCCGGCCAATCGCCCCAATCTACGACCTCATAATACCCGATCGTGCAAATTACGGTCTGCTTTTTCTTAACTTTCCCATTCTCTCTGTAGCTCTCATGCACACTGATCCGGTATGATGGTTTTATCGGCCGTTCAAACCGTTCATCACTATATCGCCATTTATATTCACAATGATCTTTTCCTTTAGCCGACCATAGGAGCTCATAAACTTCTATTTTCTTCTGGTTTCCTGCCGGAACTTTTTTAGTAGCTATCTCCTGAATTACACAAAACATATCTCGTCCCCCTCTGTAGTTACTTACAAATATTTTACGATAACTACATTTTTTTAGAACAACTATCTCTGATCCCGGCGGCAAGTAAAGCCTGCCGCCGTTTACACTTATCCGAACTGTGGTGTTGGGTTCATCCTGTAGTCAATCTGTTTCTGCCCCCTGATCGCCGCCCTTGCAATAGCTTCGTCATTTTCGAGCTGGACAGTAATATAAATCGGTGCCTGTGACTCTGAGTTACCCATTGAGTGATTCATCGCCACGTTGACAATCCCTTCCATGACCGCCTGCTTGACATCTTCTTTCAGAGAGCTATTGAGCGGTGCTTCCTCCATGATGCTTTTGGCAATCATTCCCATCGTTCTTTTGTTTTCCAATGGCAATACAGCTTCTTTTCTGTAATTCTCGCCTGTAAACGCCAGCGTCGGGGATGTAATCAATCCGCCCCGTGCTAAATACGGGATTCTCCCCGCTGTCCAGGTAGGCAGGTTAAACCCTATTGAGGTAATTCCTGTAAGCTTTGTGACCCATCCAGGAGCCTTTATTTTCAGCCCGTTCAACATTTTCGCAATGCTGTTCACTGCGGATTCCACGCCCCCAATCAATCCATTTAAAAATCCAATGATAGTATTGATCGGTGCTTTCACCACGTTTCCAAACCCTTCCCAAATGTTTCCGAATATGGTTTTTACGCCCTCCCAGGCACGCCGCCAATCTCCTGTAAATACTCCGGCCACAAAATCAGTAACCCCCCGGAAAACACCTTTGATATTTTCCCATATGTCAGAGACGATTGCCAAAAACCCGTTCATGATATTTCCGAACCCGCCAAAACTGTTTGACCAGTCTGTGCTGAATACGCCGGAAAGAAAATTGTCGAACTTCTGAAATTTATCCTGAATGAAATTCCATCCGGTTTTGATATTTTTGCCTGTGTTATCCATAGATGTTTTGATATTCGTCTTTAGTTCTTCAAAGCGATCCGATGCTTTCTCTTTCAATTCTCCGCACTTTTCAACGATTTTGTCTTTTAGGTCGATAAATGGGGATGCCACATGATCCACGAGTGCGGATATCCCGTTGAAAAGCCCTTCCATGATAAAGCCGCCCTGCTCTTCCATCACCGTTGACGGGCTGTGAATGCCAAACAGCTTTTTGAAATTGTCGATAAACGGGGTAACAACGTATTCATCCAGCCATTTACCGATATCTTTCACAGCTTCCCATATACCAGATAGCAAACCACCGATGATGTCATAACCGATATCAAACATGCCCTCGACAAGCGCAATAAACCCGTCCTTGATGCCTTGCCCTACCAGCGTGATTCCTTCTGCCATCTGCTCAAAATCCAAGCTGAAAAGCCCGTTAAAAAATTCCAAAATTCCGGTTGCTATTTCTGTGAGCCCGGTAAGCACTTCGGCCAATGTTGAAAATACGTCTGCTAAAACGGTTATTGCCGTGGATAATACTTCTCCGCCAATGGATACAAGTAACTGTGCGAAAAGGTCAACAATTCCTTTTAATCCGCTGTTTTCGTAGAAATCATATAGGCTTGCACCTAGGTTTTTGATCGCTTCCCATAACGGAGCAATAGCTTCTTTCACCTGATTGAACGCATCCACAAGGCTATCCTTTACTTTTGTGAAGGCATCTATCACCGTATCTCGAAACGATTCTGACGTATTCCAGAGGTCTACAATTGCAGCTACGACAACCGCAATTGCCGCCGCAATGATTCCCATACTTGCCCCGACCGGAACAGATACGCCCGTGAGCCCTTCAAGCGCAATGCTTAGGTTAATTGCACCCATGCCGAACGCTTCGTATATTGCGCCACCGGGGGCGAATAATCCAGTCACCGGAGCGAAAAGAGTCTTGATGCCTGTTATCAGATGTGAACCGACTGAGCTTCCAGTAAAACCTTGCACGAGTGAATCGACCAACGGAAAGGCCGTTTTCGCTAAAGATATCCCACCAATTGCGGTTGCCAGCTTTATGGCCATATCTCCAGACGTTGTACTTGCAAAGCCAGAAACTAAACCGGATACCACATTTTTCAAAATTCCAAATACTTTTGCGAAAATGGTTTCCCAGTCAATCTCGCTTAAAAAGTTGCCGATTCCTTCGCCTAATGCCGTCCAATCTGTTTTTTCCGCAACATCAAAAAGCGTTCCAAGCAACTTTTGTGCAAAATCATTTAGTGTTTGTCCGGCTTCCTCCCAACGTATCCCGTGAATGGCGGTGTTCAGCCAAGTGCTTATGCTATCCGCGATATCCGTCCACGGTATATTATTTGTAACATACTTTAACCGGTCGAATGCACTATTGAACAAATCTGCAAAACCCTGACCGAGTTCTTCTGCGTGAATCATTAAATAATTCACGAATCCGCCAAGCGCTTCCCCGAATGTTGCGGCCACAAAATCAAATACCTGATTGAATAAATCTAACCATGGAATAGAAAATAACGCTTCTGCGATCTTATAGCCAAAATCTGACCAGTGCGTCATTTCCGCCGCATCATTAAGCATTCTTAAAAGGTCTAATAAAAGCCCGCTGATTTGGTGCGCCATGCCAGACAAATCAATATTATCAATGATATTGTTCAATCCATCCGATATGTTTTTCCCAATCATCGACCAGGTTTGATTGCTGGCCATCTCGTTTCTAAAGTTTCGGATCACTTCGACAATCCCGTTAAAACCATCTGAAAGCGTTTTCCCGATCTGTACAAAGTTGATACGCTCGAATATCCCTTGCACAGCTTCCGCAAGCGCAATTCCGGTCTCCGCCCATCCGGTCAATAGGGTATCGGGATCCAGCCGCCACATATCTTCTACGAATCCGGACGCAATCCGCCATGCGATCATGAAGCCGTTTCCGATTGCATTCCCTAACTTGCGCCAGTTCACTTCATCTACAAGCCCCCGGAATCCGACAGACAACTTTCTTCCGAGTTGTTCCAGGTCAATTCCACCCGGGCCAAACAGGGCGTTAAATGCCTTTGTAACAAGGTTTACGCCTGCGCCGATCGTGCGACCCAGTAAATCCCAGTCAAACCACTTTACGAATGAATTGAACACCTTTGCAAAATTCCGCAGAGCTTTTTCTACCTTTGGCGTGATATCCTTTATGACTTTATAGACCTTTTGCAAGCCTTTATTGAACATTTCCGCTATGGTTTTTCCGAGTTCCTCCCAGTCTCCTGCAAGAAACGCTTCCCTGAGCCGCCGTGCCCATTCATTGACTGGCTGGATTTCTTGTTTGTCAAATGCGTCATCAAACAAATCGGACATATCGCCAAGCCCGAGGTCATCCAGGTCTTTGTCCTTGTCTTTTTTATTCTTATCTTTTTTTGATGCCGAGTCTAAATCATCCAAATTTCCGGTAAGTTGATTCAATTGATCGATTGGCAATACAGACAGCGCTTTCTTTAATTTCTTTGCGCTTCCTGTTGCTTCATCCATACTGTCCGCTGCATCTTCTACCCCTTCCGCAGCTTCCTCTCCCGAATCGCCGATACTGGATAAATCGGTTGAGGTATCGATCATACCGGCTGTATCGTCTACAATTCCTTTCGGTGTGGTTTCAATCTTTTTTCCGGTCAATACATACATGAAATCACGGAAAACTTTGGCTGCCTGCGTGAGTTTTGCCATCAGCTTATTGAGCCATTTGATTGCCGGCAGGATTGCAGCAATCAAACCTTGTCCAATAATCGCTGATATAGATTGCAGGTTCAGTTTTAATAATCTGATCTGATTTGCCCATGTACCTGCAGTCTTGGCAAAATCCCCCTGTGCGTCCCCTGTTTTCGCTAAAATATAGTTATATCGAAGAATCGACTGCTCCGCTAATGTCATTTCCTTGTATGCTTTTGTGATCCCCTGGGACATTGCAAATGCTTCCAGATTCACAATGTTCATATTAACGCCAAGGGCTTTCATCGGCTCTGTCTCGCCCGCTATCGCTGACCTTAACTTATAGAACGCTTCGTCTGTATCCAGATTGTAAAAAGAAGCCAGGTCTCCGGCTAACCCGGTTAATGTGATGGACATATCCGCAGCAGCTTCCTGCGCTACTTCGGAAGATTTCAACATCGCCATCATGGTTCCGGAATACTGCTTTGCTGCCAGTTCTGACAATCCAAACTGCTCTGATGCTGTAGACGCAAAATCATACGCCTTCTGAGCCATGCTTCCGAATGCAGTATCAACCACATTCTCTACTTCCGTAATATCCGACCCTAACTCGATTGCAGACTTTCCAAATTGTGCTAAACCTGTGACTGCCCGAAAACCGAGCGCTGTTCTTAAGAGATTTCCAAGGCTAAAGGATGCGTTACTCAGCCCGCTTGAGGCACGAGAAATATTCGTGAATGACGCTGCAATCTTTTTCGAAGCTGTGACGATTCCGGATGCCGTTTTTGACAAAAACTTACCAACACCGCCAAACCCTTTTTTTATTGCGGCGGCAATTTTTTTCATCGCTGCGGTTATGATTCCGGCTGCGGTGCTTGTTACTTTGCTCAGCTTATCAAAGGAAGTGCTTGCCGTTCCAGCAGATTTATCTATATGCGCCCCGGCTTTACTTAATTGAGCCAATGCTTCTGTCATTCGAATCGTATTTTCCTGTATCCGCGGCGCATCCTTCATTTCATCAAAAAGCGATCTTAGGGCTTTAGATAGATCGCCCAGCCCTGCGGCTGACTGTCCGGCCTTACCGCCCACAGCCGCCAGCTTAGAAATTGACTGAATGAATGAATTGACGGATTCCGATACGTTTTCCATGCCAACAAATGTCTTTACTGTTTTCTTTAATTGTTGTCCGAGTTGAGCGATACCTGCTGACGCTTCTTTTCCGCCGCTTCCTGCCTTTGCGATCCTAGAAAGTGAACTAACCAAACGGTTCGTTGAGCTGGATACGTCTGGTATCTTCGCCAGTGACCCGATCGATTTTATCACTTTCACATAACTTCCCGGTCTGAAACTTTTTGCGTCTATGGATAACAGACGACGAAGAGCGTTGACTGTATTATTCACTCCGCTGTCTTTCGTGTTTACGTTGTTCAGCGTTTTTACTGAATCTGCGACTTTTTTTACTCCGTCCGAAATGGCCGGAATTGCTCCTGCATCAATCGAAGACAACTTCTTTATATTGTTTGAAACCTTGCGGAGTTTGCTTGTATCTACTTCTATTTTTTCTATATCTTTTAACGGTTCTGTAATGCCGTTAATATCCAATTTTATTGAATTTAATTCGCTTAACGAAGAAGAAATTGTTTTCACGCCTTCGGCAATCTGCGAAATATTTCCGATCTCAATTTCTGATAATTTTTTTATCTGGGAGACGCCTTTTTCCACATCCCCGATTCCTCTTATACTGTTTCCGATTGACGTTATTTCTTTTGCTATATTTTTTAGGCCATCGGCTTTCAAATTTCCAAGTCCTTTTACATTGCTTTTTAAATTCAGCAATGATCTGGAAAGCCTGCTTAGTGCGTTTTCTGTGCTATTTGCATCTGATTCAATCTCCAACGAAAGACGATCAATTACATCATCTGCCATGATTCCACCTCCTAAATGTTTGGGTTAGCGCCCATACATTCAATCGTATGAGCGGGGAGAGAGCAGCCGATTCAAACCGACCGCACCCTTTTTAAAATAATCGACTTTTCATAGTATCATTGCCGTGACACCAAAGTATTTCCGGCAAGATCAAGGCGATCATGCGTCGATAGGTTTCATTCATATCTTCCACTTGAAAGTTATCCAAGGTAACCTTTTTGTATTTTTCCCGATACATGTCGTAGATATCGTTAAGTAACGCATCTTGCAGGTTGTCCAAGCCTGATAAAATCTCGATCATTACGCCGCTTTCCTCTTTTGACTCGTTTACTAGAAGCACTCTGCAATCATCCAAACGGATAAAGGGAAGCTGCGCAATAAGTTCAAGTTCATTTTGAGAAAATTCCCTTTTTACATTATGCGGCATCCTTTCAAATGGGAAACCGTCTATATGTGCGCTATGATTGTGATATAATTTTTTGTATTTTTTTAAAGCAATAAAATTCATTTTTTACCTCCACCAGATTAAGAATATAGACGAAAACAAGAAAAACGCCGATATTGCATTTCCTGCAAAATGTGATTTATCTTTTCTGTTTTTCCATGAGTGATGTATAAAAAAACCTCCAGCAAACGTCAGAAACGCTGTTGTTACTATTTTATAAAAAATCATTTTCATTACCCCTTTTTATTTATTTTTTTGAAAAATGCGCATAGTGTTTTGGCCTCGTATCCGCCCCATATTTCGGCTTATTGTCTGTAAGTATTAAAACCGTTACATGTAATAGAATCGAAAATACGGGGCAATTTCAGCCTAATCAGCGTATTAATATCGGTTCAAGACATTCACATCTGCATCTATCGAGCCGTGAATGGCTTTATATTGTACTGCTTGCTCCATAGATGGAGATAGGGCAGATTCTTTCTTTTTGTTGCTTTCATTGTCTAAATGGAAGAAATTAGTTACAACGTCCATAGCCTCGAAGGCATGCTCAGGCATGGATCTTAGCTTGTTGATGAAATCAGGATCACTTTCTTTTAGCCGCAGCGCTTCACTTGCATCTATCTCGCCTTTTTTGTCAACGATTTTTTCAAGACTTTTCTTCATCCGCTCTGTCTCTCGCTTATCCAGAGTGTATTTCATCGGTGCATTCACCGATTCAAGTAAATGTGACAAATTGTCGAGTATGCAGTTTTCAAAAAAATGTTCAGCGGAATACAGATGATAGTCTTGATACTCTCCGTACGAGTTGCCGTTGTACATCCATTCTGAGATGAGTTCGCGGCCAGGGTAATCGCCGGATTTATCCATTACTCCGGCGTATGCCATGATCGCCAGCTCTGTTTCTTCTCGTGCGATTTGCAGTGAATCAACAATGGTTTTTAGTCTCGGTCTATTAGCCATATATCCATTTTTTTTGCACAAACCGTCAAAAATACGATTTCCCAAATAAGAGCCGGATTTCAAGATGCCTTGTTCGAGTATGCGAAGCTCATCGAAAGACATTTGTAAACTAAACTGATTTATACAACTAAGTATCTGCGCCGTGCCTATATCAAGAGGCTTCATCATCCATGCAGACAAATCTTCCTGAATATCATCGAAAAGATTATTGATTTCTAAAACGGCCATATCAGCGGCGGCTTGGGCTTCTCCCACAAATTTCGGGTAAGTTTCCTGCATAAATTCTGTTTTGAATGCTGATTCTGACAGCCGCGCTCTGGCTGTTTGTTCTGCTTTTTGATATGTAGCAAAATGTTTGTCCATATCTTTTTGATGCCTTTTTATGATTAATTTAATTTTGTCGATCTTGTTCACGATTCATCCCCCTTAAAATTGATCTAAAATAGACTCCATGAGTAATTCGCTATCTGTCTTTTTTGGCGGCTGTTGAGTTTCCTTTGGTTCGGGCGGAGTATATCCGTTCGGCCCGTAGCTGTCCAAAATCCGCATTCGTTCCCTTTCTTCTGTCGCCCTGCTTTGCGTGCGTTTTAGCTGCCTCTCCATGAATGGATTCTTTGACATTTGCTGTTGTTTCATGAGGCTTTTTGCCTCCCTCATTTCTAAGATGTTCATGTTTCTCTCCTTTCTTTTTGGCCTGATAAAGCCAAGTGCTTTTTATTATTTTTTGGAATATGGAGGGGTTACCCGGCCGGCGGGTCCTGACTTCTCAGACCCCTACGCCCCCTCCTTGTGGATTCCATCATTCACAGACATACCCGTAAGCATGTTTATGAAATGCATATCCATAATTTTTATTACGAATTGTGTGTGTAATCCGATATTTTTCATACAATTCAATAAACAACGAATCATCTATACGAAAAATAATCATTTTCTGTATAGATATACCGTTCTGTATCCCTGAAACCCTTATAAAATAAGGATTTTTTTGAACGGTAAATTGTCTATCATTTCCACACAATTATTCATCATTAGAATCTTGAATTGCGTCCTGATTTCGTACAATTCAGTCATCAATGACAAGCGGTTCTGGCTCCTCTTGAAACTCTCTGTAACGACAAGCGATCTCTTCTCTGGTCATTTGTGGCGCATCATCTTCTCTGGATGCTGTTAAATTAATGTCTTGTTCATCATGCCATTGAACATTCGTTCTGTTTTTTAACCAAAAAATGCATCCGCTATTATTTTGATTTCTCCCTAAACCGGATTCATAAAAAGATTCAACTACCGTTATGGCTTGTTCTATCAAATCGAAGTCGTTGGGGCTGACTATCGCTCTATTGCCCCATTCTCTGTCGTTATACGCCTCTCCCTTACAATTTGCATTCCTCAGATACCTTGACAAGGTGAAAGAAGATATACCAATCTTCATGGCCAAGCCGCTCTTGGTGGGGCATGATCGCCACGCATACCCCATTTGTCCGGTGTCTTGGTCTTGGTATTCCTCAATCAAATCATCAAAAAACGCCTGAATACGTTGCCTTAACTCTTCCCGTGTCAACCTCTCCCGTTTAGGTTTATTAAGGTATTCGCTTATTTGTTCCGGACTGGGAGACGGCCCACCACTCCGTCGCAAATCATCCCAAGAACGCAAAGCACACGCTCCATATCCTGTTATTTCTGTTGGCTTCACATAATCACTCCTTCATAATTTTTCCGAAAAAAACTTTTTATAATTTGTCTACGTTTTTGCTGGTTGCCATCCCTCCCGCCTCCTGCATATCTCCGTCCTCCTTCTTCCTCCTGTCCTCCCGCTCGAGCTCACTTAGAACCGCTAATAGCAACTCTTTCAGGAATTGCTCGTCCTGATGCCGTTTGTAGAGATCAACGGCTTCTGTAGTGATTTGCTCCCATTCCTCGGGGCTACCTTTATTGCTGTACCATTTCTTGTGGAAGCTCCATGCTTTTTCCCACAAATTGAAATATCTTTTTCTGAAATCCAGATAAATCACGCCCTTTCTTCGCTTTATCAGGCTTACCCTCTCACCGTCAGAACCGTCAGTTTTTCCGCGAAACTCTTATATATTATATATATATCTTTCTTTTTTACATTTACTTATAATTTCTATTTAAAATATGACGATTCTGACGGCATATAGGATAAACCGTTGATTTTACTGCATTTATCGACCGCCACTTTTCAAAATAAATCTGCCGCAAGCTGACGGAAAATTTTCAAAAACTGACGGCTTACTCTTTACGCAAATGGAAGTTCTGCAAGCTCCTCATCTGTCACCTTCACAAATTCGCCATTGCCGTCACTTTTTACCGTTACTTTTTTGAAAGATATCCCGGTAAAATATCTTTCAGATCTACCTCTGACTTCTGCAAAGTTCTTTGTACGCAACGCCTTGAAAAATCCATTTCTTGTTAAGGACTGCCTCTCTGTTTCCTCACAATATTTATTGAAGCTGTTGTATGCCTTACCTCTCTCAATTTTTAAATTAGAATCAACTGTACAGCAGTCATCAAGCCACGCTTGAACAACATCCGAATCCTTCCACATCTGAGCAACAGCTTGCTTACTATTTTCAGATACAAGAATCGAACCCCTGTTATATAGCGTATGCAGCGCATTGACCGCCAAATAGATAAAATACGGGGGCTCCTTCATGAGCTTGGATGCCAACTCTGGATCTGGTTTATTTGGTAACCGATCCATTTTCAGGATCAACAAACGTCTGTAAAATCCATTCGTTCTTTCTGCAGTTATTGTAGGCAACATATTTGTTGAAAAAAGCAACTTGCTATAGTTCTTGAACATGAATCCGTCCTTTCCCTTATATTCAGCTACAACAAAATCTTCGCCAAGTAATTTTTTTATAACACTGCTATCCACCAACATCCCTAAGCTCAAGTCTGCGCATGAGTTCAATGTTTTGCCAACTAGCAAAGATGTAGAGAACCGCTTACTTAATTCCTGCATGCTCACATTCGATATGTTGCCAATTCCGACGGCATTTTCTAACAATCGAATCAGAACGCTTTTTCCCGTCCCTCCTAATCCGCACATGGTCAAAAAACGCTGTTGCCGTGTATCCGTAGTAAAGCACAGTCCCGCATATTCTAAAAACATTTCTCTGTCTTCGGCGCTTGAAAAAATAAAATCAAAAAATTTCTCTATTTCTTTTCCCAGACCTGCCCGCTTGATATCGGCATACCGAAAAGGTATCTGATTGATGGATAAATACTTGGCATCATGCGTAATTCTTTCCATTGTCTGCACATTCAACATACAATCTTTGAAATTGATATAGCTCGCAGGATGATTATTCAGTTCCGAGAAATGTTTCTGTAATTCCTCTGCCTCAACAACCAGATTGTAGACTTGATTTATAACCCGGCTTCTGATAAACTCAGGATATAAAAGCCCACGAATAATCTGTTTTATTTTTGTCCCGGATCGATCTGGAACGTATACACCGCCCTGATAGATATACGGAAAGCCACAAACGAAAATTGGATAATTTCGAATTATATACTCAAATACCGCATAGTCAAAAACCGAAGTGGCAACTCCATTTCGGTTGAAATGATGGAATTGCGTCAGATCAAGCGATTTTACATTCAATTCATTCTCCACTCACTACAATCCTCCCCCCCCCTACTCAATCCCGCACAAAACATTCAACTTATATTCCGCCATCCGTTTCCCTTCAAGACACCAACACCAAATTTCACTCATCGGCGGGATATGATCAGAATTCAGGAGCGTATCGCATACTCTTATCTGCTCATGAAGCCGTTCGACCTCCGCTCTCCATAACTGCTTCTTTCGCTCCTGTTCTTGTCGTTTAATCGCCCTGGCTTTCTTCTGCTGCTCAATCCATACTCCGTCTGGGACAGATTCAGCATCAAGGATGTGATACAGATCTTTGATTGATCGCAATGCTTCCGCTAGATCACAGTGGCGTACATGCATCCATAAATCGAAAACATCGCCGCCGCATGCGCGGCCAAAATCGAAAAAAGATTGCGTTTCCAGATATAATTTGACAGATGGCGTTTTTTCGCCCGGGTATCGATACATACCGCGAACCGGCTTTCCTAGAAGATATGTAGCAACATCCTCCGCCCGTACCTGCGCTTTGATTTTTTCAAAAATATTCATTTTTTTCTACCTCAACTTTTTGGGTTCAGCGACCATCACCTATTGATGACCGGTTTATTTTCTGGGAATTTTATGTGCGAATGCACGATTTTGTCATTTGGTAATTTTCAAATTTTCTATCTTTCGCAACGCTTATTATTTCGAGTATTCCTTATCGATGTGATTGAAAAATACTTCCTGATTGATTCGATAACTTTTTCCTATTTTCCGTACCGCTCCTGACTCTTCGGCCAGCTTTCTAATGGTAGAAGCCCCCAGGTTAGATTTTTTTCGCATCTGGTCTAATGTGAGAAGCACTCCATCCTCAGACATCATATTCAACAAATGCATGCCCTCTCCTCCTTTTCTCCACTTGACATTTTATATATTTCTGTTAAAATATAGTCGTTATAAAATATATTTATCACGGCTATATTATTATTGTATGACTTTTATTGTCGTTTGTCAATATATTCTGTCATTTTTTGGTATCCATTTTATAGCGCGTTTATTTCGTTATTTATTTCGGCTATATTTTTTCTGGGAGGTTGTAATCTTATGGAAGTAATAAAATTAGAAAACGGATGGAAAATATTAGATACGAATGAATTTATTGATTTCGGACAAATCAGTCTTGATGTTTACAATCTTGAAAGTTTTAGTATTGAAGAGATGGATAAGAGTTTTAAAAGGATGTTTCCAGAATTGAAGTCTGCATCTTGGGAAATTGTAAGTTGTTATCATCCCCGATGCGATTATGAGAAAAAACTATTTGAAAAATTTCCGGAAGTTATAGCACTCATATCTTCCACCGTAGACTTACGAAAAGATAATAAGTTCAATTATGAATATAGTTATTGCGGATATGATAGATTAAAAGAAGATAGGTATGCTTATCCGATTAGTAGAGATTGGGTCAGAAAATTACAGGCGAAATCTGGCTTTGATGATGATTTCTTATTAGATACGCTTGTCAAATATTCTAGTGCCAAAAAAAGATGTCGTTTATTGGAAACATTGTTTTGGGATAGATTTGAAGGTGATTTTTGTGATCATGATGATTATGTCGCTTTCTTTACAGATCTTGTTAAATCGCATTTGAATGATGCACTTTCTACATTTTATAAGCTGGAAACCGTCCCGCGTTGGGATGGAGTAAAACTGTATAGAGCATATATTATAGAAGACAAATATGATTTATATTTTGATGATTACGCTGAAATAATTAATTGTAAATATGGAGTTGCAAGATGTCCTATTTGCAAAGATTTATTCATACAAAAAGACAAACGCAAAAATTTTTGTCCGGTATGCTCAAAAGATAAAATTGCTCAAAGGAAATATAATGAACAAAAACGTCAGAGAAGCCCTCGCTATTTACGTAAAGTAATAATTGATATGTTGAAAAATAGAGGTGATATAGATGCCGCTAGCGAATTTTACGAGGAGGCCATCTATTACGAAAATATAATTGACCAAAAAGAGCAAGATATCAACCCGAAATACACAGACGAAATTCATACTAATCGTGAGTACAAAGAATGGTTAGAGAAAAAACATAATCAATATCTAAAACGCCACAGAAATCCCTCCCCGGCCAGTTAAAGCCGGGGTATATTTTTTCCCTAGTGGGGTATTTTTTGGGGTAGATATTCTTTTATGGTTAAAAAATCCCAAAATAATCAAGGACTCTTTTTAATCTGTCATTGAATCCAAAATTCAATTTGTTTTCCTCCGGAAACAGAATTTCTGCAGGCAATCCACCTCTGAGAGGAAGGAAGCTTCCCACCTATTTAAGCTGCGTCCTTTAATTGTGTGTAATACATCATGAACCGGAATGCTGTTTTGTGCTGAACGGACGTTGATACGATATTCCCACTTCCAACCAGCATGTCGTCAATATTCACCTGAAACAGCCTGCTCAATGCATACAAATGATCCACGCTCGGGATGTTAATGCCTTCGATCCATCGGTATACTGTCTGCACACAAGCCAGTCCAAGATATATCTGGAGGTCTTTTGGCTGCAAATGGTTCCACTTCATAAGTAGTTCAAGACGCTTTGCAGTTTTGTCTTTATGAATCATCGGAAAATATTTCATATTTTTAGTCCTTCCTTTCGCTCTGCTCCAGTTTGGCTTTAGATTCCTTGCAGCCTACATCTTCTCCCGGTACTCCGCCGGCGTCATTCCATAATATTTCTTGAAAATATGCCGGAAATTCCCGGTAAGCATAAAATACAAAATCAAAGACCTCCGGATCGCCGCCTGTACGAAAGAACAGCTCTTCCTCCAGACGGTTTTCCAGCAGCTTGTCTGGAAAGGAATTGCTGGTTTTTTGCGAGGCAAGCTTCAGTATATCACTGACATATTCGCCGGAATGGGGAAGCTGCAGGTTTCGTTCCGGAAATTGTTCGTGAAGCTGTTTAAACGTGTTTTCTAAGGGGATCATTTTTAGCTGCTGAGAAAACATATCTTTAAATGTCATAGTTCTGCTCCTTTTAACCTGCCCGGGGAATAGTGCAACAATCGATATGCTACAAGTATAAAATACGACATCATGGCTTGTCAATTCTGACATCCGCGGATGTCGCAAAACCCATGTGTATGTGTCGCTTGGAACTCTGTTTTTGGGAGAGATGTCCTGCTATACTTAATCCATCCAAGATAAACCGCAGCATACAGAGAGACGTTTTACAGATTCCATAAGTTAGCTGTATGCTGTGTGATTTAAAAATCAGGAAGAGAAGTAAGAAGATGGAAAAGATGCATAAGGCTACATTAGCTGAAAAACTGGGTTATGGGCTGGGGGAGCTGCCAGGGACAATGAACTCCATCCTGGGAGCAGTGCTGACCATGTTCTATACGGACAGTGCAGGTCTGGCGGCTGGTATGGTAGGCTGGATTCTTGCCCTGACTGGTTATGTGGCAAATGAAGTACAGAATTCAGCGACGGTTTTCGGAATTTCATTTATGTTTGCATGGCTTCCGATTATCCTTCTGGCGTTTGTGATCCTCAGCTTTAAGTTTGTGTACAAGTATGATGAGGAAGAGCCGGAGGTTCTGGCAGAACTGGCAAGAAGAAAAGAAAAAATGGCAGCGAACAGTAAATGAGGAATCTGTTAATTTTATATCAGGCATCAGGTTTCTGCCGGATACGCTGGACCCGGCATCACCACTTCATCCTTCAGCAATGATGGATCGTCCCCATATCATCTATAACGAAAAGACAAAAAAATATGCGGCATGGCTGAAGATCATGGGGGAACCTCCGTGTTCCGTCATCCGGGGAAGAAGGACTTGTACATTGCGCTGGCCGATCGCTGGAAGCCGGAGATCTGCTGGATGGAAGGATTCGAAACTGGAGAGTACTCTGACAGGATTCAGGAAAAATTCCGAGAGATTTTTGATCCGGAAGTGGAATTTGTATTTACGGCGGAGGATGCGGAAGATATGAAGATCAATTCGTCAGTCTCTGATTATGTATGGCTTCCTCTCAAATTCGATGGAGAACAGGTTCGGATTGAATGGCGGGAGGAATGGACGATAGAAGAATACGAGTAAATGTGCGGAAGCAAGGCAATATAAAAAATAGACTGTGCAGGTTACTTGCAATATCATTCGCGGAGACAGCGCCACCGGAAAAACAACTATAATATAAGCTAACAGAAAAAGGAAAATATCCAAAGGCAAAGCAGGTTTATAACAGTCTGGAGAAATACTAAACAAGAGATAACTGCACCTGACGATTCCCTTAAAAACATATCATTTTTAAGGGAATCACTGTGCGTTTAAGGGAAAACCTTCTGCGGCAGGACTTATTTTAACCGGATATGTTCCTTTACTCTTTAATACATCCAAACCTCTCTGAATTGTTCGTCTGTTAACAGACAGCTGCCTGGCCATTTCAGTAGAAGTAATAGATGCATTTTCTTTGATCAAAGCTAATATTTTTATTTCTATTGCGACATCCTTTGTGACATCTTTTGTGACAT
>OFGX01000821.1_pt1 | contig 21284 bp, 24 predicted proteins | sample 1521831 | NCBI WGS metagenome assembly OFGX01 (sample SAMEA3504080, study PRJEB24116) | mouse gut metagenome | biome: mouse gut; feature: mouse-associated habitat; material: faeces | place: Denmark | collected 2011 | reverse complement strand
CACAAGGGTATTTCCCTCTCTGTCAAAAAATTTATACAAATCCTTTGCAGGCGTCGTACCGATTTCCTTTCCGAAAATATCAAAATATTCAAACGTCGGCGTCTGAATAATCTGATACCCATATCCTTCGATCGCCTTTTTTAATTTGTCCTGCAGCATCTGCTTTTTCCTGCATTCATCATTATAAATATCCCTGACACCTTCCGGCGTATGCAATAATTGATTTTTCATCGCTGCTATTCTCCGTTTCTGCTTAAACTACAGCCGCAGCTATAGTTTTCTGAAATCAAACGCGGACAATACCATTCCGCATATTTTTGTACTCTGTCGCTTTAATGCACTACCATGCTACTATACATTACAGAGAAAGTCAATCCCTCGTTTTCAAATCTTTGGACAGCCCTTCCAGATAAGGAATTAAAATTCCGCCTCTATACTGCAAAAAGAAATCTGGATTTAGTTCTTCATAACGGAAACTTTTGCGCCCGCCCTCTTTCATCCTCTGCCAGAAATGCCAAAGCAGAGAAAACGTCAGATAGTAAAATTCATCCCGTTTCGTATAAGAAATCAATAGAAACGCAATGCCGCCCTGCTGTTCAAATCGTCTCATAAACTCCACCTGATGCGCATGGATATTTGCAAGCGGAAACGTATCCGTATGACATTCTTTTGCGTCAAAGCAGACCGGTATTCCCTGCACTGCGCCGATATAATCCACCGTACTCTTCTGGTCAAAATAAGCCAGCGTAATATGCCTGCTCGCTTTATCGATCTCAATCGGCGTGATCGGCGTGGGAATTTTCTGGATGAGCGCAAGACCGTTTTCCAGATATTTTTCATTTGTGCGGTTAATATACTCTTCCAGTGCAGAGCCGCGAAGCCCTCGGCTGTTCCAGGTCGCCATCTCCTACTCCTTTTTCTGTTCTCTCCATTCCTTTAACGCCTTTTCAAAGACATGTGGGAGCGGCGCGGTAATCTCCTGCCCGTCTGCAAAACAAATGCGGTGGGCGTGAAGCAGCAGCCTGCCGCCTCCCTTTTGTTTTTTTGCTCCGTATTTTAAATCTCCGATCACCGGATGCCCGATCGACGCCAGATGCGCCCGGATCTGATGGGTCCGCCCGGTAATCAGTTCCACATCCAGATACGCAGCATCGGAAAAAGATTCCATCGGAGTATATTGCGTCTCGATTTTTTTATCTTCTTTCGTACATGGTTCATCTGAAATATACACCTGGTTTTTTTCTTCGTCCTTCCGCAGATAACCGCTGATTCTGCAGGCCTCAGTCATCTGTCCTTCTGCCATACAGCGGTAATATTTGCGGATCGTCCGGTTTTTTAAACCTTCCGATACTTCCTGCAATCCTTTTAACGTCTTCCCGGCGATTAACACGCCTGAGGTATTCCGGTCCAAGCGGTTGCAGACGGAAGGACGAAATGTTTTGAGTTCTTCTTTCTGCAGCTTACCGGATGCGAGCAGGTAGGATACGATATACTCGTTCGCGGAAACATCTTCTGCCGACGCTTTTTGCGAAAGCATCCCCGCAGGTTTATTAATTACTAATATATCGTCGTCTTCGTAGAGAACCGCAAAGGGAAGCGCGTCCAGAGAAATTTCCGGCAATTGCTGCTCCAGCGCGAGACCGGAAACGGGAGCGGTGAATTTTTCATACGTCTCCTCTGAAAAATAAATCTTTACCGTATCTCCGATCCCAAGCTTTTCCGAACCGGACGCTTTTTTCTCATTTAATACAATATTTTTTTTCCGCAGCATTTTATAAATAAAATTTGCCGGCGCGCTGCAGAGATGTTTTTTCAAATATTTATCCAGGCGCTGTCCTGCTTCATTTTTTTGAATCTGAAATTCCCGCATAGATTATCTCCCTGTTTTCTTATGGTGCACATTTCGGATCTTCTTTTTCTTCGGATGTTTTGCCAAAGGTTTTTTTGAAGCGAATGACTCGCCTTTTTTTGGACGGATCAGACATTTCTTTTCAAATCCGATCAAATCTTGCCTTCCGGCTTTTATCAAAGCTTCTCTTACAAGTTCATAATTCTTTGGATCCCGGTATTGGATCAGCGCGCGCTGCATCGCCTTTTCATGTGGGTTTTTCGCCACATAAACAGGCTGCATCGTACGGGGATCGAGTCCGGTATAGTACATGCATGTGGATATGGTAGAAGGCGTCGGATAAAAATCCTGTACCTGTTCGGGCATATATGAAAAATTCCGCAGAAATTCTGCAAGTTCCACCGCTTCTTTTAAAGAAGATCCCGGATGAGACGACATCAGATAAGGCACAAGATACTGTTTTTTCCCGAGAGATTCGTTCATGTTTTCATAGGCATGTACAAATTTTTCATAGACTTCTCTGGAAGGCTTGCCCATCTGTCTCAGTACGGCGTTGCTGATATGTTCAGGCGCAACTTTCAGCTGCCCGCTGACATGGTGTTCGCACAATTCCCGTAAAAAAGCCCGGTCAGAATCGTATATGAGATAATCATACCGGATGCCGGAACGGATAAATACCTTTTTGACTGACGAAAGACCTCGTAACTTCTGTAGCAGCAAACGGTAATCGCTGTGGTCGACGTCCAGATGACTGCAGGGAGACGGAAACAGACACTGCCTCTTTTTGCAGACGCCGCCTGTCATCTGCTTTTTGCAGGAAGGCGCCCTGAAATTTGCGGTCGGACCTCCGACATCATGGATGTATCCTTTAAAATCCGGCTGTTTTGTCATTTCCTCAGCTTCTTTCAGGATCGACGCATGGCTTCTTGCCTGAATAATCCTGCCCTGATGGAATGTCAATGCGCAAAAACTGCACCCTCCAAAACATCCTCTGCTGCTGACCAAGCTGAATTTTACTTCTTCTATTGCCGGAATGCCTCCTTCTGCCTGATAGGACGGATGATACGTCCGCATAAAAGGAAGCGCGTATACGTCGTCCATCTCCTGCCGGTTCAGCGGTTTGGCCGGGGGATTCTGTACGACATAGAGCGCGCGGTCGTATGTTTCAAACAGCCTTGTTCCGCTGAAGGGATCTGTATTTTCGTATTGAATCGCAAAACTTTTGGCATACGCCTGTTTCTGGTTTTTTACGTCTTCAAACGAAGGCAGTTCGATTGCATCGTAGATGTCTTCCCGTTTTCTTGTTTTATAAACCGTTCCGTCAATAAACGTGATATCCCGGACTGCAATCCCGCTTTCTAACGCTTCCGCGATTTCAAGGATGCTCCGCTCTCCCATTCCGTAAGAAATCAAATCGGCGCCGGAATCCAATAGAATGGAACGCTTTATCTTATCCGACCAATAGTCATAATGGGAAAGCCGTCTTAAACTGGCTTCGATTCCGCCTATGATTATGGGCGTGTGCTTATATCTTCTGCGGATCAGATTGCAGTACGCCACCGTAGCGTAATCCGGACGCATCCCCATCCTTCCTCCCGGAGAAAACGCGTCCGTTCTGCGTCTTTTTTTGGAGACCGAATAGTGGTTGACCATAGAGTCCATATTTCCCGCTGTCACCAAAAAGCCGAGTTTCGGCTCCCCAAATCGGTCTATGCTGTTTTCGTCCCGCCAGTCTGGCTGGGCAATGATGCCGACCGAATAGCCGTGCGCATGCAGCACTCTGGAAATAATCGCATGGCCAAACGAAGGATGGTCCACATACGCATCCCCGATCACATATACAAAATCCGGTCTTTGGATTCCCTGAGAGATCAGTTCTTCTTTTGTAATGGGTAAAAATCCTGTATTCATATCTGTACCAAACGATCCCCCGCCCTATAATAAGAATTATTTTTAATATCGTCGTATGATTCTATGTAATAATCGGAAATTTCTTTCTTCTTCTCCCGTTGGGAACGAGAATATGCATCTTCTACGGCGCATACTTTCATTCCGGCATTTTTTCCGGCTTCAATTCCTTTTACAATATCCTCAAATACAAGGCATTCTTCCGGTTTTACGCCAAGCTGCCTTGCCGCTTCCAGATAAACGTCCGGCGCCGGTTTTCCCTTCTTCACGGAACAGGAAGTGACAATGCAGGACATATAAGAATCAAAGTGATACGCCGCATTGACTGCTTCAATTAATTCTTTTGAATTACTGGTAGCGATGCCGAGTTTCATGCCCCGTTCCTTTAAACAATCCAAAAACTCCATTACGCCTGGTTTCAGCTTTACTTCGTACCGGTATTTATAATCTGCCATCCGATTCCAGATCGCCTTTAATTCTTCCACGGATTCTTCCAGCCGATAATAATCTTTGCAAAATACAGCCGTTTCCGTAAAACTCATTCCTTCGATCTTTTCCTGTAGATCATCGTGATATTCGATTCCCCGGGCTGACAAAAATTCGATGTCGATGTCCTTCCAAAGCCCCATAGAATCCACCAATGTCCCGTCCAGATCAAAGATGACGGCTTTCACCTGTTCTAACATCCTGCTTCCTCCTGTGTTTTCAGTGCCTTGATTTCCTCATCCGAAAGCATCCGGTATTCTCCCGGATGCAGGGAAGGATCCAGCGCTACACTTCCCATCCGGATACGTTTTAATTCCAGCACAGACTGACCCACAGCGGCAAACATCCGCTTGATCTGATGATAACGCCCCTCCGTAACGGTGACGCGGACATCAAACGGTCCGCCCTGCGGCAGAATTTCAAGCTTTGCGGGCCTGGTTCTGCTCTCGTCCCCAATCTCCAGTCCGGCTGCAAACTTTTCAACGTCTTCCTTCGTAACGCATCCGCTGATTTTGGCTTCGTATACTTTACTGACATGTTTTGCCGGACTTAACAGATTGTGGGACAGCTCTCCGTCATTTGTGATCAAAAGCAGCCCTTCTGTATCCAGGTCCAGGCGGCCTACCGGAGATAATCCTCTCCGTCCGCAGTCTATGTAATCCATTACCGTTGGATGCATCGCGTCCCTGTGCGCCGTCACACAGCCTTTTGGCTTATAAAACATATAGTAAACATATTCCGTATACCGCAGATCTTTTCCGAAACAGCAAATCTTCTGGCGGTTTGGATCCACCTTAAGATCCGGCGCTGTCTGTACGGCACCGTCCACCGTTACGGCTCCCTGCCGGATAAGCTGTTTTACTTTGTTTCTTGTTCCGATCTGCATATCTGCCAGAAGCTTATCCAGACGCATCGTATCTCTCCTATTCAAAACAGAATTTTAATTTATGAGATTCCAGTTCTTTCAAAAAAGGATAGGGATTATAGCTCTTTTCCCTGCCGTTTTCATCGTTCAAATAAATCCCAAGATGCAGATGCACAGGGAAATAGCCCGTCGTCCCTTCCGTCTCGCTGTATCCGGTATCCCCCATAAAACCCAGCAGTTCTCCCGCTTTTACCGCATCGCCGACAGAAAGGCCGGGGGCGTAATCGTTCAAATGGGCGTAATAAAAATAGACGCCCGAAGGACTGCGTATCCCAATCCGGTAGCCGCCGAGCTTTAACCATCCCATCTGTTCCACATAACCGTCCGAAATACTGACGATCGGATAGTGCCCCCGTTTATTTACCGCAGCCATAATATCACAGCCTTCATGGGTTCGTTCACCGCCGAAGCTCCTGCTTTCCATCCAGCTGTCGCCAAAGCTGACGCCGTATCCTTTGGTGTCATAGGAAGATTTCGGGACAGGAAAATATACCATATCGGCTGTTACAGCCGCAAGGACATCTTCTGTTTTTTCCTGCACCAGATTCCACATGGAATGAAACAGCCATGCATCCGCAATTACAATACTCAAAAACAGTAAAACAATACAACCGGTCTTTCGTAGTGTCACGTAAACTATTTCATACTCCGAAGCAATTCTGTCAAAAACCGATATACGCGTTCGGCAGAAGAAATACTCAAACGTTCCTTAGGCGTATGAATGTCAAAATTATCCGGCCCAAACGATACGGCGTCCAGCCCTTTGATTTTATCTGCAAACATACCGCATTCCAGTCCCGCATGGATTGCTTCAAACACGGGTTCTTTCCCGAACATTTCCCGATACACGCCGGCAACCTGATTGCGGAGAACAGAATCCGCACAATATTCCCATGCAGGATAATCCCCGTCAATAGAAATTTCTCCGCCTAAAAATTCCGTAAGATACGTCAACTTTTCCGCAAGATCTTCTTTACGGCTTCCGACGCTGCTTCGGACAGAAACGGAAACAAACAAATCTTTTTTGGACAGCTTTAAAATTCCGGCATTTAATGAAGTCTCTACAAGTCCGTGGATATTGGTACTCATATGCATCACGCCGTTGGGCAGATTACGCAGGAAAAACAGAACTTTCTGCATGGATACCGCCGAAAGGATTTCTTCTTCTGTTTCATTTAGAATTTCAGTATGCACGGAAAGCTTAGGATCGGAAACTGCAAATTCTTTTTGCAGGATCTGCGTTATTTCAGAAATATATTGAAGGAATTCATTCGTTTGATCGGACGGTACTAAAATTTTGCCGGTCACTTCTCTCGGAATGGCATTGTCCTTTAAACCTCCTTCCAAAGATACTACGCCAATCTGCATTCTGGTTTCTACGTACTTGATGATCCGCCCCATTTCTATTACGGCATTGGCATGCTCTTTATCGATTTCGCTTCCGGAATGACCCCCGAGCAGACCATGCAGCCGAAGCAGAACCAACGTCCCTTCCGCTTTCTGATAAGCTACCGGAATATGGATCCGCGCCGAGAGTCCGCCGGCACAGCTTGTCAAAAAATGCCCCTCGATATCCGAATCGATATTCAAAAGAAAATGTCCCTGAAGCATGGATAAATCGACGGATTTTGCTCCAAGAAGTCCCACCTCTTCGTCACTTGTAATAACGACCTCAAGCCTTGGATGCAGCAGGGAATCATCGTCTAAGACTGCAAGCGCATATGCTACTGCAATACCGTCGTCTCCGCCTAACGTCGTACCTCTGGCTTTTAGAAAATCTCCGTCGACATAAAGATCCAATCCCTCCGTTTCAAAATCAATATCCCGGTCCTCTTCTTTTTCACAAACCATATCCATGTGCCCCTGGATAATAACGGGATCTGACGCTTCATATCCGGCGGACGCCTCTTTTATAATGATAACATTGTGATCCGAATCCTGGTAATGCTCGAATCCATGCTCCTTTGCAAAATTGACCAGATAGTCGCTGATCGCTTTGGTATGATAGGAGCCGCGGGGAATGGCGCTGATCTCCCGAAAATAACGAAATACGTTTTGCGGTTTTAGATTTTCTAAACTACTCATAGCAGCCTCCTTCTTATAATATATTGTATCATGAAAGAAAAATATTTAATTTTAATCCTGTTGATTTTATTTATCTTTTTTATCCTCACACATCCGGCAGCCTCTATGGCTGCTGCCGGCAGCGGGCTTCTGCTCTGGTATGAACAGATTCTGCCTGCCCTGCTTCCGCTTGCAATTTTATCCAATCTGATGGTGTATTCCAATTATATGCAGATTGTCACAAAATATTTATATCCGCTGACAAAGCGTATCATCCCGACCAGCCAAAACGGCAGCTTCGCATTGTTCGGCGGTATGTTGTTCGGCTTTCCTCTGGGAAGTAAGATCAGCGCGGATCTGGTCTCTCAAGAGAGTATCGGCAAAGAGGAAGGAGAAATCCTTGCCGTTAGTTTCAACCAGCTAAGCCCCGTATTCGTCAGCGGATACCTCCTGACGAATATCTTAGAACTGCCGCACCTGACGCTTCCAAGCTATGTAGCGCTGTATCTGCCGCCTGTCTGTTACAGTATTTGGAAATTAAAAAAACTGAAACCTCAAAATGCAAAAAATTCGGCATCCGATTCTGCCTTTGACTTTCGAATCATAGATGCCGGTATTATGAACGGTTTTGAATCCCTGACCAAACTAGGCGGATATATCATCCTCTTTTCGATCTTTGCAGCCATACTTCATACATATAACACAAGTTACCCGCTGATTAACTTCATCTGCACCGGGCTTGTGGAAGTGACGACCGGAATCTCCTGCCTGAAGGATTCTGCCCTGCCCAGAGAATACGTCTATCCGCTTGCCGTTTTTTTCGCCTCATTCGGCGGATTGTGCGGCTTTGCACAAACCTGTTCCATGACAAGAGAATGTTCTTTTTCAAAGATGCGGTATCTGATCTGCCGCATGTGCTTTGCCGCGGTAAGCTGTCTGCTTGCCTGGCTGTTTTATCGCATATGGAAGTTATAACGAAGATCTTCTATTCCTCGACATCTCCGTCAAAAGGAAACGGCTCGCTTAACGGTCCGCCGGTCGTTTCTTCCGACGATTCGGCTGACGCCTCAAATTCCTGAGGTCCCAGTTCCAGATGGTCTTTCGTAATAACATCCAGATAGCTCTGCAGGGAATTGACCAGATTTTCTGTCCGGATTTTTGCCGTTTCAATGGATCCGGAAATAATCTCTTCTAAATTCCTTAATTTATCAGCTGTATACTGCATCGCACCGGAACGAATGGTATTGGCATCGTTCGTCGCATGATCTAAAATTTCCTGCGCCTGCTTTGTGGCAATCATAACGACTTCATTTGCCTGCGCATATGCCTGCTGCATGATCTCATGCTCGCTGATCAGCTCATTTGTCTGAATCTGTGCCTGCGCAAGGATTTCATCTGCTTTTGTCCTGGCATCCGCCAAAATTGCTTCTTTATTGCTGATGATCTTCTGATAACGCTTGATTTCTTCCGGCGTTTTCACGCGCAGTTCATGTAACAGCTCTTCTAACGTCTCTTTGTCTACAATAATATTCGAACTGTTGAACCGCTGAACTTTACAGCCCTCTATGTATTCTTCGATTTCTCCGATTATCTGCTCCATTCTGCTGTTCATAGACAACACTCCTAACTTTTTATATTGTATTTCCTGTAAACTCTGTCGACAAACTGTTTGGGGACAAATTTGGTAATATCTCCGCCGTAAGCGGCAAATTCCCGTACAACGGAAGAACTAAGATACGAATATTTCAGATTTGTCGTCAAGAATATCGTCTCCACTTCCGGATATTCCACATGATTTGTCTGTGCAATCTGAAGCTCATATTCAAAATCAGTTACTGCTCGGAGCCCTCGTACAATGATCGTAGCGCCGCTCTCTTTCATATAATCCACTAAAAGGCCGTCAAAAGAATCTATCGTCACATTTTTCATATCCTTTGTAAGCTCTTTTAACATACTAACACGTTCATCCACAGAAAACAATGAATTTTTGGAACTATTATTCAGCACGCCTACAATTAATTCGTCAAAAATCGCAGAGGAACGCGCAATAATATCCTGATGGCCAAACGTAACCGGGTCGAAACTTCCCGGATAAATTGCTTTTCTCATGACTCCCTCCTCTTTAGGAACATATGGACATTTGTCTTATATTTTTTTTCTTTTACAATCGTAAAACCGGTATGTTCCAAATAGGAAAAATCTGTTCCAAGCGCAGCCTCTGCCACGATCAGCGTCGTATTTTTTACTAAAGAGGAATGTTCCAAATAAAAAAGCACGTCTTTTTCCAGCGACTCTCCGTAGGGCGGATCCATAAATATCACGTCAAATTGATAGGTTCCTTCCAGAAAACGAAGCGCCGACATCACATCTTTCTGCAAAAGAAGCGATTCTTCTTCTGATTTCGTAACACGGATATTTTCTCTGATACAATCCGCCGCTTGTTTGGAACGCTCTGCAAATACTGCAAAACGTGCGCCCCGGCTGACAGCTTCTAACCCGATCTGTCCGCTTCCGGCAAACAAATCCAGAAAATAACATCCCGGGATCTCATCCTGCAGCATATTAAAGAGCGTCTCCTTGATCCGATCGGTTGTCGGACGCACGTCTTTTCCCTGCAGTGTCTTTAGCTGCAGTCTCCGTTTCGTTCCTGCAATGATTCTCATCTTCTGCTCCTTTTATCCAATGGATTCTTCGATCGTATTCTTCACCAGTGTAAGCGCTGCGCAAACAGACGCCTGACGGACTGCCTGCCTGTCCCCCGCAAACAGATGGCGTTTTGTTTTGATCCGGTTGTTATAACAGCAGGAAAGATACACCAGTCCCGCCGGTTTTTCTTCTGTCCCGCCGTCCGGTCCGGCGATACCGGTAGAAACGATGGAAATATCTGCGCCTGCCGCCCGTTTCGCTCCCCGTGCCATCTCTTCCGCCGTCTGGCTGCTGACTGCCCCATAGCGTGCCAGCGTCTCATGAGATACGCCAAGCAGCCGTTCTTTCGCTTCATTGGAATACGTAATATACCCTTCTTCAAACTGTCCGGAAACCCCCGGCACATTGACAAGCGCGGCTGCGATCAGCCCTCCCGTACAGGATTCTGCCGTCGTAATCTTTAGCCGGTATTTCATCAAAAGGTCTACAATCTCCTGCTCCATAGATTCACTTCCCAATCCGTTTTCTATTATTTTTGTTCTTTTAAAACATCTTTATTCTTCCAAACATAATCCACCAGAGATATTATTGTCAAAAGCAGTGCGATATACGTAAGAACAACGCCCAGAAGGTCAAACACCGGATGGTTGATATCCAAAACCAAAACAATAATCATCAGCATCTGAAACGTCGTTTTAAATTTCCCCCAATAATTTGCCGCAATTACAACGCCGTTATCGGACGCTACCAGGCGAAATCCGCTGATGATAAACTCTCTGCTGATAATGACAATCACGATCCAGGAAGCAAGCTGTCCCGTCTCGATCAAACAGATCATGGCCGCGCAGACCAAAAGTTTATCTGCCAGAGGATCCATAAACTTGCCGAAATTCGTCACCAGATTATACTTTCTGGCTATTTTCCCGTCTGCAAAATCGGTCAGGCTTGCCCCGATAAAAATCACTGTCGCAATATAATTTCCATATCCCTCAAATCCCGGATACAATAAAAAAAACACAAAAAACGGAATTAATACGACGCGGAAAATCGTTAATTTATTTGGCAGATTCATTCTACTATCTCTCCTATTAAATCATATTCATATGCTCCGGTAATCCGAACCTTTACAAAATCTCCTGTAAGAAGCGTTTCCTCTGTGTTGATAAAAACATAACCGTCTACATCTGGAGCGTCGCGGTAAGTCCGTCCGACATAAGCGTTCTCGTCCGCCACCTGCCCTTCGATTAAAACCCACAGTTCTTTTCCTTTGACCGCTTCGTTTTTATCAAAAGAAATCTCCTGCTGCAGTTCCATCACGGCTTCCTTTCGCGCAAGCTTTGTCTCTTCTGTGATCTGTTCCGGATAGGAATATGCCGGCGTGCCTTCTTCCGGCGAATAAAGAAATACTCCCAGCCGGTCAAATTCCATATCATTGACAAACTGCATCAGTTCTTCATGCATCTGATCGGTCTCGCCCGGAAATCCGCAGATCAACGTCGTACGAAGACAGATATCCGGGATCTTTTTCCTCAGTTTTTCTATGATGCGTACCATATCGTTTCGGCTTGTCTTTCTTCCCATCCGCTTTAGTATGGAATCCGAAGCATGCTGAATCGGCATATCCAGATAATGGCATACCTTTGGATTCCGTATCATAGCGTCAATCAATTCATCATCGATTTCTTCCGGATAACAATACAGGATTCGTATCCACCGGATACCGGAAATTTCACCAAGCGCATCCAACAGCCTGCCTAACGATTTCGTTCCGTATAAGTCCAATCCGTAGAGCGTTGTTTCTTGTGCAACAAGAATGAGCTCTTTTACACCAAGGGATGACAGTTCCCTCGCCTGATCGAGCAGTTCCTCCATCGGCACGCTGCGATAAGACCCACGGACGGACGGGATGACGCAATATGTGCAGTGTTTATTGCAGCCTTCCGCAATCTTCAAATAGGCATAATGCCCGCCCGACGTCAGCATCCGCGTCTGACGCAGTTTCGGAAGACCGGTAAGTTCTTTAAAATTCTCATATGCTTCTCCCGCGGCGGCTTTATGTACCGCATCTACGATACTGTCATAGGAGTTGGCGCCGAGGATGGCATCTACTTCGGGTATCTCTTTTTTTATTTCATCCCGGTATCTTTGAGCAAGGCATCCAGTCACAATCAGACCCTTTGCATTTCCCTTTTCCTTGTATTCTGCCATTTCTAAAATCGTTTGGACGCTTTCTTCTTTTGCATCCCCGATAAAACAGCAGGTATTGACGACGATAATATCTGCTTCTCTTTCATCATTGGTAATCAAAATACCATCCGCTGCAAGCATTCCAAGCATCTGCTCGGAATCCACAAGATTCTTATCGCAGCCTAACGATATAAAAAATAATTTCATTGTTTCCTCCAGCGTCTGTTTCTGTTTGCTAACTGCTATAAAAGGGATGTCAAAACCCGCGTTTTGTACATCCCCCCTGATCGTATAACGGCTTTTTATTCTTCTTCGCTTAAAATCTTAACGTCTCCGACATACAATTCCTCTACTGCAATGGAAAGCGGCTTCTTTCCATAAGAATTCGGAAGCATAGGCTCTGCTCCCCCGATGATCTGACGCGCTCGTTTTGCCGCGGCAATTACAATCGAATAACGGCTGTTTACAACCGGCTCCTCACCGATTGCAACGTCATGATTAACCACTTTCATCAATTCTACATAAGACGGATGTATCATATTTATTCTCCTTCCGAAAAGCTTTTTAACTCTTCTTTCATTTTATTCATAAACCCGCGGTTTCTGGACACTTTACGATGCTCGTTTGTAATGATGGAATGTACTTCTTCCACACATTGTTCGAGTCTATCGTTTACGATCAGATAATCGTAAGCATCCACCCCGCATGCCTCCTCAGATGCCCGAAGCAGCCTTGCTTCCACGACATCCGCCGCATCGGTTCCCCGTCCGGTCAGCCTTTGTTTGAGGGTACCGGCATCCGGCGGCGTAAGAAACAAAAACAGCGTATCCGGAAACATCTCTTTGATCTTTAACGCTCCCTGGATTTCTATTTCCAATATGACGTCAAATCCCGCCTCCAACCGGTCTTTCACATAGGCTTTCGGCGTCCCGTAATAATTTTCAACGTACAAAGCATACTCTATCAGCTCGTTTTTTTCAATCATTTTTTCAAATTCTTCTCTGGTTTTGAAAAAATATTCTCTTCCGTCCTGTTCCGTTCCTCTCGGCTGCCGTGTCGTTGCCGAAACAGACAGTGCATACCGATTGGGATAGCGGTTTAAAAGTTCCTGTATCACGGTTCCTTTTCCGGAACCGGAAAAGCCGGAAAGCACGACTAAAATTCCTTTTTGCATAGATTCTCCCTATTTATCCTCCCTGTTTCCCGCCAGCTCATGAAAACGGCCGGCCAGCGTATCCGGTCCCAGTGCAGAAAATACGACCGTATCCTGTTCCATGATCAGGATGCTCCGCGTTTTTCTTCCCTGCGTGGCGTCTACTGCGCATTCCTCCTGCTTAGCTCTTTGCACCAGCCGTTTCGCCGGCGCGGAATCCGGCGTTACAATTGCGATGATCTTATCGGTATTTACCAGGTTTCCAAACCCGATATTCATAAGTTCCGTCATGGCAAACCAAACTCCTATTCTATATTTTGAATCTGTTCTCTGACTTTCTCAATATCTGTTTTTAAATCGATGCCGACATTTGAAATCTCAAGATCCGTTGATTTAGAAAGTATCGTATTGGCTTCACGGTTCATCTCCTGCGCGATAAAATCAAGCTTTCTTCCGATACTGCCGCCCTCTTTGAGCGCCGTTTTCGTAGCTTCCACGTGGCTTTTAAGGCGCACGGTCTCTTCGTCTACGCAGATCTTATCTGCAAATAACGTCACCTCGGCTGCAATCCTGCTCTCTTCTATCTGACGGTTTTCAAACAGTTCCGCTACTTTTTCCTCCAGACGCTTTTTGTATTCAGAAAGAATTGCGGGAGACCGCTCTTCAATAAAAGCCACATAGCCAAGCATCTCGTTTAATTTTGCGTCCAAATCCTCCAAAAGATGTTCTCCTTCTGCGATTCTGCTCTCTACAAACCGGCTGCAGGCACCTCGCAGCGCTTTTTCTAAAATGATCCAGAGTTCTTTTTCGTCGACGCTTTGTTCTTCCATCGTAAAGACTTCCGGATACCTAGAAAGCGTACTGACGCAGACATCCATCTCAAGCTGAAACGTTTCCGCCATTTGCTTTAAATAGTTCAGATACGCCGCGGCAATATCTTCGTTATATTTCAACGCGAAATTTTCTTCGGTAAAATCTTCATAAGAAATAAATACGTCCACCTTGCCCCGTTGTATATATTCCTTTAAAAGCGTCCGGATGCTGCTTTCAAAGAAACCGAATTTCTTGGGCATTTTGATATTGACGTCCAAATATCTGTGGTTTACGGATTTTAATTCTACCGTAAATTTTCGATCGTGTTCCATTATCTCACATCGACCAAATCCGGTCATGCTTTTAATCATGTCAATCCTCCTGCCGCTTTTTGGGATACTGCAATACTGCAAGTTTCTGTTATAAAAAACTGTATATTTTTTCCTGTCCACAGTCGATTTCTATTATATCGAAAAAAGACGGATTCGTCAAACGATAGCGTACATAAGTTTTTATTTTTTTGTAAATTTTGCAAAAATGCTTACGCTTAAATGCGTAGTAATACCAATGCGCCGAAAAACGGCTGCAAACAGACGGATCTCGCCGTTTTACAGCCGTTTCTATTCCAAACATGATTTATTTTGCCGCCAGATATCCCTGTGCCTTTAACAATTCCGCACACAAAACCGCTCCGCCCGCAGCTCCGCGGACCGTATTATGGGAAAGTCCTACAAATTTCCAGTCATATACCGTATCTTCCCTTAATCTACCCACGGTAACGCCCATGCCGTTTTCATAATCCACATCCAAAGATACCTGAGGCCTGTTTTCTTCCTCCAGATAACGGATAAACTGCCGGGGAGCACTGGGAAGGTTCTTCTCCTGCGGAACGCCCCGATACGTTTCAAGCGCAGCAATCAGCTGCTGTTTGGACGGCTTCTTTTTAAATTTCACAAATACGGCTGCCGTATGTCCGTTTAAAACCGGAACACGGATGCACTGGCAGGTGATCAACGGGCTTTCTGCCGGAACGATAATGCCGTCTTTGATCTCTCCCCAGATCCGTAAGGGTTCCTTTTCGCTCTTTTCCTCTTCACCGCCGATATAGGGAATAATATTCCCATTCATTTCCGGCCATTCCGCAAAGGTCTTACCTGCTCCGGAAATCGCCTGGTATGTCGTCGCCACGACTTCATACGGTTCAAATTCTTTCCATGCCGTTAACACCGGCGCATAGCTTTGGATCGAACAATTGGGTTTTACCGCTACAAATCCCCGCTTCGTACCAAGACGCTTTTTCTGAAATTCGATCACCGCCATATGCTCCGGATTGATTTCCGGCACTACCATCGGCACATCCGGCGTCCAGCGGTGCGCGCTGTTATTGGAAACTACCGGAGTCTCCGTTTTTGCGTAAGCTTCTTCGATTTTTTTGATCTCTTCCTTTGTCATATCTACGGCGGAAAATACAAAGTCAACGGAAGCGGCTGTCTCTTCTACCTCGTTCACATTTTTTACGACAATGTCTTTTACTGCGTCCGGCATTGGCGTATCCATTTTCCAACGTCCGCCGACCGCATCTTCATATCGCTTTCCGGCGCTTCTTTCACTCGCCGCAATTGTAGTCACTTCAAACCACGGATGGTGTTCCAGAAGGGAAATAAACCGCTGCCCTACCATTCCCGTCCCGCCTAAAATTCCCACTTTTAATTTTCTGTCCATTTGTTCTCCTCCCTGTTCGTCTGTCGCGTACATATGTCTTTCTCGTAAATTATAGTATGACACTCTGCCGGAAAATGCAAGTTGCATTTTAGCAGAAAATATACGGTGAAAATAATTTTTCTTATGCATTTATACTAACGGAGGATGTTCTTTTAAGTAGTGTTCTTCTTGTTCGATCACACGTTCCATAGCCGCCTTCCCCGGAGCTCCGACGGTCAGGCGCTTGTTGACGCAGGTTTCCATGGAAATGGCCGCAAACACATCTTCTTCAAACACATCCGAAAACTGTTTCAACTCTTGTAAGCTCATGTCGTCGATCGCAAGGTTCTTTTCGATACAGTAAAGCACAACTTGTCCGATCACGCCATGCGCATCCCGAAACGGCATTCCGCGGTTTACAAGGTAATCCGCCGCATCGGTCGCATTTGTAAATCCCAGGCTCGCGCTCTTGCGCATGATGTCCGGCTGAAATTTTACAGACGCAAGCATCCCTTCAAACAAAGCCAGACAGCCTTTTACCGTATCCATTGCGTCAAACGTAAGCTCTTTATCTTCCTGCATGTCTTTATTATAAGCAAGCGGAATGCCTTTCATTGTCGTAAGAAGCGCCATCAGCGCTCCGTATACCCTTCCGGTTTTGCCTCTGACCAGTTCCGCAATATCCGGATTTTTTTTCTGCGGCATAATACTGCTTCCTGTGCTGTATGCATCGTCCAGCTCCACAAACCGGTATTCATTGCTGTTCCAGAGAATGATCTCCTCACTGAACCGGCTTAAATGCATGGCAATAATCGACAATGCTGACAAAAGCTCAATCACATAATCCCGGTCTGCCACAGAATCCATACTGTTTAAGGTAGGCCCTGCAAACCCCAAAAGCGCGGCGCTGTAATCCCGGTCCAAGGGATAGGTGGTGCCGGCCAGGGCACCGGAGCCAAGAGGGCACAGATTCATCCGATCCCGAATATCTTCCAGGCGTCCTCTGTCTCTGGAAAACATTTCAAAATAAGCTCCTATATGATGGGCCAGGGTAATGGGCTGAGCTTTCTGCAAATGGGTAAAACCAGGCATGTAGGTGTCCAGATTTTCTTCCATAATATACAGAAGCTCCTTTAAAAGCCCTTTTAAAAGCTCATCGATCTCCCCAATCTCATCCCGACAGTAAAGCTTCATATCCAATGCCACCTGGTCATTGCGGCTGCGGCCTGTATGCAGCTTTTTTCCCGGTGTGCAGACGCTTTCCGGCATCTCCGATTCTTTTTATCAGGTTAGACTCCACAAATGAGTGGATATCTTCGTATTCCGGGGAAAACTCCAATACTCCCTTTTCCACATCCTCCAGGATTCCTTTTAATCCGCTGATAATAACATCCTTATCTTCCTCTGACACAATCTCCTGCTTTGCCAACATAGTCACATGGGCAATGCTGCCTTCTATATCCTGCCGGTAAAATTTCCGGTCAAAGGACAAAGATTCATTAAAATTGTGTACTAGCTGGTTTTCTTCTTTTGTAAAACGTCCGCCCCAAAGCTTCATAACTGTTCACACGCTCCTTGTTGTTTGTTGTTATCTATGTGTTTTTCTCCTGTTTTGCCCTTCTCGTCAAATCCCTTTTCTTCCTCTATCTGGCAATCCTTATCTTCCACGTCTGTTTCATCAACAGCCAGACCCCCTCTATCCTCCCTATCATCTTCTATGTCTGCCTGAGAATCCTCATCTTCCTGATATTCTTCTTCATTTTCTTCCCACTCACGCTTCCTTCGTCTCCAAAACCAGCTTCCTGCCTCGAGCCCAATCAATAGGATCACTGCTCCTGCACTGATCATCCAGCCCTCTGTCAGCCCTTCCGGCTGGTAGCTCATGGCAATCACATGTTCTCCCCCCGTCAAAGGCACTCCGAGAAACGCACCCAGCATTTTTGTCGGCATCTGTTTCTCGCCGTCCACAAGAATGGTCCATCCCTTGTCATAAGGAATGGTCGTAAGCATCACTCCCGGGCGCTTTGCCGTAATCTTTCCCTCCAGGTAGGTTTCCTTCCAGCTTGTCAGCTCCCATGGCGTCTGAGAAAGTTTTTCATGGATCTGAGCCAGCCCTGTCTCGGAAATCTGATACACATCCGCCCATATGCCGTCTGTATTGTCGTCTGTGGTGAGAGTAACAGGTTCTCCTGCCGTACAATATCCCAATTCCAAAAGATATCCTCTGTTTACATTATTATAGGTCTTTGTTCCTTTCCAACTGGAAACCGTCACCTTCTCGACCCTGGTGTCTCCCACATAAGCATAGTATTCTCCTCCGGTCTCAGGGTAAAAAGTAAGCTCTTTTCCCGTCCCGCTCACATCCATCACCATGTTCAGCACATTCTCTGCACCCACACAGTCTGCCAAACTGTTCTGCACGTCCGCGGGATTTCCCAATTCCAGATCCCACTGCCTCTGAAAATCATCTGAAACCAAAAAACCTAAAGGAAGCGTATACCGGTTCCGATACAAGGTCGTCTCGTCCTCCCGGGCCATAAACTCCCGAAGCCCCGTATCCTCCGGATCCTCTGAATAAATTCCATATTCCACGGCAAACAGCATGTCCACTAAGGGCGTACTCCCTGTAATGCTGTATGCATTGGTAGAACTCTCACAGCCCAGCTTTTTAAACAGCTTTGTCAAGTCTGCATTGGCTGTGGAAGAAAACAGGGAAACAGAAGGGAAATTCATCCAGGCGCCGTCATTCTTTGTCTTGCGTGTCACCTTTTCCATCCGGAAAAACTTGTCTGCAGGCAGAACCGAATCCACCAGCTTCCTCACTGCCTCATTGTCGCTGATATAAGCTGTCCTGCTGGTGGTGGTAACACTGGTAACCGTCATATTTACCGCCGATTCAATGGAAACCAGAAAAAGAGCCAGCAGCATTGCCCGGTTCTCAAAACGCCGCCCTTTTTGGTACAGCCAAATTATCCCGAGATAAAAAGCTAAAAACAGAATTGCCACATAAAACACCGTAAAGTGAAAATGCTCCTGCTTTACTAACTTCTGTGCCAGCACCACAAATCCTACTGCTCCCCAAAAAGCAATCAGTATATGGCGCCAGGGTGTTTCCCCCAAATGAAGATAAGCCTTACAGCACATCACCAGAACCAAGAAAATATAAATATAAGACTGACGGCATGGAAGGCTGTTGGGAAAATGAAACCCATGCCAGATAAAATTCAGCACATTGACAGAAAAGCTGGCAAAGAAAAACAACAGCAGAAAACTGTAAACCACCTTTTCCTTCCCGGATATCCTTTTTGCTGCCAGATACAGGGGAAGCAAAAGCAGCACTGCCACCCCGCAGTAAATATTAGGCCAATGGTCCAGACCAATCTCCGTCTCCACATTTCCCATATGGCGGGCCGCCCTATCAAAAAACGAAAAATATGGTTCCTGAAGCTTAGGAAAGTTAAATTGTCCGGATGCGGTCAGCATCAACGCATGAATTTCCGGCAAGAGCACCAGCGCTGCCAAACCGCCGGCCAGAAGCGAATACAAGGCAAACAATCCGCACCGGCTGATCCATTTCCTTCCGGTCATCTGTTTTTCCATCACCATCAAAGCCGCAAAATACAGCACCATAAAAATGCAGGTCATAATAGAAATATAATAATTAGAAAGAATGGAGCAGCCCAGGGACACACAGTACAGCAGCCCCTTTCCTTCCTTGACTAATATCTCCAGTCCCAACATAATCAGCGGAAAAAGGATAATGCAGTCCAGCCACATAATATTCCAGCTATAAGCCGCCATATACCCGGAAAGCGCATAAAACATAGCAAAAAATGCAATCCCAAAATTCTGGCTCCTGCAATGCCTGCGCAGATAATAAGCCATGGAAAGCCCTGACAACCCGGTTTTCAGCACAATCATATAGGTCATAAACTCGATAACCAGCTTTTCCGGGCACAAAACCAGAAGCCAGTTTAAAGGGCTTGCCAGATAGTAGGCGTAAAGAGCGGAAAAATTCACCCCCATACCCACATTCCAGCTATACAAAAGGCTCTCCCCTTGTGCAAGCTTATTGCGGAACTCCGAAAAAAACGGCGCATATTGGTGGTACATATCTGTTCTCAGAAAGGATTCCTCCCCAAAGGGAAAGATCCCTCTCTGAGCAAAAATAATCAGCATAATAATCATCGGCGCAAGAAATGCCACCACCAAACCGTCCCAGGGCCGCACAAGAGTCCACTTTCGGGAGCCTGGATCCCTGTCCTCCTCCCAATCCTCCCAGCCCATTTCTTCCTGAAAAGCCTCTGGATCTTCTGGCAAATCATCTGCTGCTTCATCCAAAAGCTCAGAGCTTTCCTGAAATTCTCCTGGAATCTCCTCCAAAAGCTCTGAATCCTCCTCCAAATTTCCTGATGCTTCCGAAAAGCTCTCCTGGTCTTTCCAGTCCTGCTGCCCTTCCAGATTCTGCTCCTTATCTTTAACCGAAGCTGTTTTCTCATTCATCATAAGCAAGCCCTCTAATTCTTTCGTAATCCGGTTAATATCTTCATGTTCCATATCCGGCCTCTCCTTATGATACTTTTCTAAATACCACCCATTTGCTCAGCACATAATTCAGCACCAGTGAAATTCCTGATACCACGACCTTACAGATAAAATCCTGCCGGATACCCATACCGTCCACCATGGCCACCATAGCTGCCAGGGTAAACAATAATGTGACAATCCTACAAGCCACAAAAGGCACAAACTCCGACCACACATCTTTTGGCTTTAAACTCCGGCTCTGAAACACAAACAGCTTGTTGGTAATAAAGGCAAATATCACTGCCGCTGCCCACGACCATGCTGTTGCTGCCTTATAATCGATTCCCCACCACCTGGTCATGACCCGGTAGCTGATCCAATCTACCAGGGTAGTCAGTACACCAAAAATAAAGTAAGAAACAGATTCAAAATTCAGCAGCTTTTTCTGCAGATTGATCCACAACCGTTTCATCTGTTTTATTCCTTTCACCCTAATACTTCACAATCTATTGTATTATAGGGCAGGAAACTCAAAATGTAAAGAGCGAAGACAACCCTGGTCTGACAAAAGGGGTGGGCTGTCAGCCAGCTGGCTTTTTTGCACAAACAACAGCATAAATAATATCTGAATTTCTAGACAAAAAAACAGCAGAGTCCTTCCGTTCCCGTCAAATGACTCTGCTTACCAGGCTTATGGCAGTCCGCTTTTTCAGCGTTCCTCTCATTACAGCGGCCCCTGTGTCCTGCACATACCTATTCCCATCTTTATCTTCTTGTCAGGCATCTCCGTTTGCTTTCCTGTCTGCCAGAATCTTATTGATGCTGACAATCTTTACACAGAGGGCAAACAGCTCCATGGCAAGGATCAGATCCTCAAGCGGAGGATAAGACGGAGCAATACGGATATTCCTGTCCCGCGGATCCTTCCCGTAAGGATACGTGGCCCCTGCCCCTGTCATAATCAGACCGGCTTTTTTGCATCGCGCCACAATCTCCTTCGCACAGCCATCCAGAGAATCAAAGGA
>OFGX01000818.1_pt1 | contig 21319 bp, 16 predicted proteins | sample 1521831 | NCBI WGS metagenome assembly OFGX01 (sample SAMEA3504080, study PRJEB24116) | mouse gut metagenome | biome: mouse gut; feature: mouse-associated habitat; material: faeces | place: Denmark | collected 2011 | reverse complement strand
GGGCGTGCCTTATGTTGTTTTTTGAATTGAAGCCTGCCTGTAATCAGCGGCAGTGCCGGTTGTCAAGCCGTTTCAAAAACGGGCTTTGAGTTCGTCGAGTTCCTGCGATGCAAGTTCCCATAGCGACATTGCCGTTTCCATTTCGCGTGTCTTTGCCTGGTGCAGGGTGAAGATGTCGCCGGCTGTTTCGCCTGCTGCAATACGTGCCTCGATGTCGGCTATCTCCTGTTCGGCCTGTGAGACTTTTGCTTCGGCCTCTTCTACCTTTTTGGTGGCACGGCGCAGCATTTTTTCGCGTTCGCGCTGCTCGGCGTAGGTGAGCCGTGGTTGCGGGGCATCAGGTTGCTTGGCGGGGGTGGTTCCGGCTGTTGTGTCTGCTGCCGGTTTGCCTGTGCCTGTCCCGTGTGATTTCGATAGCTCTAGTTCCTGCAATGATGCTATTTTCTTCTTTTCAAGGAATTCGTATATGCCGCCCAGGCATTCCCTTACCTTGCCGCCGCCGAATTCGTAAACTTTTTCAACCAGTCCGTCGAGAAATTCACGGTCGTGGCTTACCACTATAACCGTCCCGTCGAAATCCTTGATAGCCTGTTTCAGGATATCCTTGGTTTTCATGTCGAGATGGTTGGTCGGCTCGTCGAGAATCAGCAGGTTCATCGGTTGAAGGAGCAGGCGGATCATTGTCAACCTTGTTTTCTCACCGCCTGAAAGCACTTTCACCTTCTTTTCGGAGGCTTCCCCGCCAAACATGAATGCGCCGAGGATGTCGCGTATCTTTGTGCGTATGTCGCCAACGGCCACATGGTCGATGGTGTCGAACACTGTCAGGCTTTCGTCAAGCAACTGTGCCTGGTTTTGTGCGAAATAGCCGATTTTCACGTTATGGCCGATTTTCAGCATCCCGGTAAAGGGGATTTCGCCCATGATGCATTTCACAAGGGTTGATTTCCCCTCGCCGTTCTTACCGACAAATGCCACCTTCTCGCCGCGTTTTATTGTGAATGTGGCGTTGTCGAAAACCAGGTGGTCGCCATAGGCTTTGCCCACGTTGTCGGCGATTACGGGGTAATCGCCCGAGCGCGGGGCAGGGGGGAAGCGCAGGCTGAGGTGAGAGGTGTCGACCTCGTCGATTTCGATGCGTTCTATTTTTGCCAGCTGCTTCATGCGGCTCTGCACCTGCACGGCTTTTGTGGCCTTATAGCGGAACCGTTCAATGAAAGCCTCGGTGTCGGCGATTTCTTTCTGCTGGTTCAGATATGCACGGGTCTGTTGCTCGATGCGTTCTTTACGCAGTTCGACAAATTTGGAATAGTTGACGGCGTAGTCATATATTTTGCCGCATGAAATCTCGATTGTGCGTGTGGTCACGTTGTCGATGAAAGCGCGGTCATGGCTCACCAGCACCACGGCTTTTGCTTTCGACGTGAGGAATTGCTCAAGCCATTGGATCGATTCGATGTCGAGGTGGTTGGTCGGTTCGTCGAGCAGCAGCACGTCGGGATGTTGCAGAAGGAGTTTTGCCAGTTCCACACGCATTCGCCAGCCGCCTGAAAATTCCGCAGTGGGGCGGTTGAAATCGTTGCGTACAAACCCTAGGCCGAGCAGGGTTTTCTCCATTTCCGCTTCGTGGTTCTCGGTCTGCTCCATGGCCAGGTTCTCGGTCAGGAGTGTCACGGAATCGATTATGCGGCGGTATTCGTCGCTTTCGTAGTCCGTGCGTTCGGCCAGTTGGGTGTTAAGGAAGTCGAGACGTTTCTGCATTTCGTCGATATGCGAAAACGCCTTCCTCACTTCCTGCAACAGGGTGGTTTCGTCGGCCAGTTTCATTTGCTGCGGCAGGTAGCCTATGGTAGTGTCGGATGGCACTGCCACATTGCCTGATGTGGGGTTTTGCAGACCGGCTATTATTTTCAACATCGTTGATTTCCCGGCCCCGTTTTTCCCGACAAGGGCAATCCTGTCGCGACGGTTGATTACATAGTTTATGTTGTCGAATAGCGATTTGGCGCTGAATTCAACCGAAAGATTCTGTATTGCTATCACAGCTGCTTGATAATGGTTGGTTGTTACAGGAGCTGGTGATTACTCAGCTTCCGGGTTTCCTGGTGTGGTGAATCACCAGGCGGCGTGATTCGGTAATCACTATGTCCATGGTGATGTCGTGTTCTTCGGCGGGTATATCCTCGTCGAGGAACTGGAAATCATATCCTACACCTATTTTTGTTGCTTTTGACGATGATAACAGCCTGTCGTAATATCCTTTGCCGCGTCCCACACGGTTGCCGCGGCGGTCATAGGCTATTCCTGGCACCACGATAAGCTCTATTTCGGCTATATCGGCCGTGTCGTTCCCTGAGGGTTCCTCGATATGGAATGCGCCCATTGCCATGCGGCTGCGGTCGTAGGGGAGGATGTCGAGGTTGACGCCGTTCACCCGTGGGAGGAAAAAGTGTTTCCTCGTCCCCCATTTGTCGAGGAATTCGCGGGTTGACAGTTCGTCGGGAAGCGAATGGTACATAAGCACCTTGTCGGCCAGCAGGAATGCTGCCGAGCGCTCCAGCCGGTCGAATACGTTCCGTGCGGCTATGGTTTTCTCTTCCTGCGACAAAAGGCTCTTGCGGGCTTTTACGCGGCTTCTTATATCATCCTTGTTCATTTCGTCGTTTCAATTTGTTGTGACCCGGCAGGTGTATCCTGCGGCCTTATCGGGAAAGCCGCGCCTCCGTCGAGTAATTCTGTAACGGCACGTTTCACGTTGGCATCCATGGTGTTGGCGATTGTGAAATATGCGTTGTAGTCGAGTGCGTCGCGGGCAATCAGGGCTTTCAGTTGATTAACAAGCAGGTCGTGGGAAATGTTGATGTAGTACCAGCGGGCGGAAACCCCGTTGCGCGACGCGTAGTTGACGAATTGCCGGAGCAATGTGTCATCGGCCGGGAGGAGCCTCAGCAGCTCTTCGGTCGATTTTATGTTTTGGAATTCCTCGCGGTGGGCGTCCACATAGTCAAACGCGAATTTGTGGAGCAGTCCGGCATTTGCCACATTGATATAATATGATGTTATGCCCGATGTGTCGTTGGGGACGAATATGTCGGGCATGATTCCACCGCCTCCGTAAACCGTGCGGCCGGCGCGGGTGAGGTATTCAAGGCTTTTGTCAAGCTTTATGGAGTCCTGGCTGAACATCTCACCACGGGCATAGCGGTCGAGGATGTCGTGGTCATATTTGCTTGAGTTGGAGTAGTCCTTCTGTATGCAGCGGCCTGACGGGGTGTAGTAGCGCCCTACGGTAAGGCGGATGGCGCTGCTGTCGGGGAGCACCGACTGGTGCTGTATCAACCCTTTGCCGAATGAGCGGCGTCCCACGATGAGTGCGCGGTCGTTGTCTTGCAGCGCGCCTGCAAGTATTTCCGACGACGATGCCGAGAATTCGTCGAGAAGCACCACCACCTGGCTGTCGCGGAAGTTGCCAGTCCCGTCGGCAATCACCTCTTTTGTGGAATAGAAATCGCGTCCTTTTGTCGACACTATTGTCTCACCTTTTTCAAGGAACTCGTTGGCCATCATGAATGCTATCTCCATGAATCCCCCTGTGTTGCCACGGAGGTCGATAATGAAATCCTGTGCCCCGTCGCGTTTCAGGTCGTTGAGCGACTGCCAGAACTCGTCGTAGGTTGTGCGGCCGAATTTGTTGACCTTTATGTAACCGATGCCGGGGTTCACTATATATGCGGCATCAATCGATGTCACGGGGATGTCGCCCCTGGTAACGTCGAATTTCAGCGTCTTCTTTGAAGTGGGTCGTTTGATGCCTAGTTTTACTTTGGTATCGCGTTCGCCGCGCAGTTTTTTCAGCACCTGTTCCTGTGTGATGCCTATACCGGCCACGATTTCGTCGTCGACCTTCACAATGCGGTCGCCTGCCATCATCCCGACTTTTTCAGCCGGGCCTCCCGAAATCACCTCTATAACCGTGATGGTGTCGTTGTTGAGCATGAACTGCACGCCTATGCCGCAGAAACTGCCGTCGAGTTCTTCGTTGACCGACCTGAGGTCTTTTGCCGGGATATAGGCGGAATGCGGGTCAAGGTTGGTAAGCATGCTTGGCAGGGTGTGTTCGAGCAGGCTGTCGAGGTTCACCTCGTCCACATAATCTTTCCTGATAAGGTTGATTATGGTCTGGAATTTCTTCTGGGTAGGGGTCGGGCCGCTTTGGCTGTTGAGCATGTCGCCTGCGAGAAATCCCAACACGAACGTCAGTGCCACTGTGACGGGCACCCATACCGATGCTTTGTTCAAATGCTTCATTATTGTGTATGCTCCCCGGTCATTGCCGGTGCTTTGGCGTTTTCTATATTGTTTAAGGCTTGGTTTTGGTATCGCGCTTTTGCTGGTTTGCAGTTTTGCCTGGTTGATGTTTATGTCGTCGCATCGGGCGCTAGTTCCGGAACGTGCACGCATTCCACCCCTGCGCGTCGCAAAAGCTCTATCCCGTCGGTTATTCGGTAAAGCTCATGGTAGACCACCCGCTTTATCCCGGCCTGGATTATGAGTTTTGAGCATTCCATGCATGGGGAGGCGGTGATGTAGAGTGTGGCGCCGTCCGAGGAATTGTTGCTGCGCGCCACCTTTGTGATGGCGTTTGCCTCGGCGTGGAGCACGTAGGGTTTGGTTATGCCGGCCTCGTCCTCGCACACGTTTTCGAATCCCGACGGGGTGCCGTTGAACCCGTCGGAAATAATCATGGAATTTTTCACGATTATAGCCCCCACCTTGCGACGTTGGCAATAGGAGTTTTCTGCCCATATTTCGGCCATGCGCAGGTAGCGCCGGTCGATTACGGCCTGTTTGGCCGCTTCATGCCGGTCGGAATCAGGGTGTTTATGGTCTGTAGGAGTCATTTCCATTAAATTAATTTGCAAATTTACAAACTTCACGCAACATAACGGGATAGGAAGCTGTTGAAATTTTGTCTGAATCAATAAAAAGTCTGAACGGCATCCAAACGCTCCTGGCAAAGGGCGTTTTGATGTAGCCGGGTTTAGTTAATTGGATGGAATATATGTTAAGGATAAAAAATGTTAACAGGGGAAGCGGTGGATTGTATATAATCTCGCAATGTAAACGCTTGTAGGTCAACAAATTACCCCCCCCCTAGTTAACGTGCTGATATACAGGTGGTTGTGCATGTTCTTTTGGTTAATAAGTGCAAAACCGGGGTGGGGTTGCTTTGCCGGACATCCTTTAAATTTTACTTTTGTGGATTGAAACTGGATACGTATGCCATGCAGCCTTATGGCAGGATGGTTTGCGTTGCGGCACTTCGGTTTTGGAAGCTGTCTCCGAGTGGAAACTCCTTTTGTTTCCGGATTGCCGTCTCCCTCATGATTAACCCTGGTAAACTATGTCACACATACATTCATATAGGTACGTTTTTCCAACTATGAAGAAAATAAAAGAACTCTTTGCGACCCTTGTCGTGGCCGCAGGGACTGTTTTCACTGCAGGTGCATCAGGCAACGATGTGGCAATAAAGACCAACTTGCTCTATGATGCGACACTTACCGTCAACCTCGGGGCCGAAGTCGCGGTTGCCCCGCGTTGGTCCGTAGACCTTTCAGGAAACCTTAATGCCTGGACTCTTTCGGGCGGCAAACGGTGGAAGCACTGGCTTTTGCAGCCCGAGGCGCGCTACTGGTTCTGTGATGCCATAGCCGGTCATTTCGTCGGGGCGCATTTGCTCGGAGGCCAGTATAACGTCGGCGCCCTGTCGCACGGTTTCGAATTTCTCGGCACCAATTTCAAAAACCTCGAAAATTCCCGTTATCAAGGGTGGTTTGCCGGAGCCGGCATAGCCTATGGCTATTCGTGGATGCTCGGCAAGCACTGGAACCTTGAGGCCGAAATCGGGGTAGGGTATATCTACACTCGTTTCGACCGTTATCCGTGCACCGAGTGCGGTTCGAAACTTGAAGAGGGTCGTCATCATAATTATGTAGGCCCGACGAAAGCGGCCATCAACCTAGTCTATGTATTCTAATCCTGAGTAAGCTATGAATAAGATATTTTCCGGGATACCGGGTATGTTCTGTGGAATCGTCATGATGGCGTCGGCACCATCGGCAACGGCTGCCATGGCGGCGCTCGATTCGGCGAGCATAACCCTTGGCGACGTGCGCGTGGAGCGTTCCGAATCCTTCCTTAACTGCGGCTTCACCATGAAATTCGACGGCATCGACATCCCGTCGAACAAGGAGCTGCGTCTTAATCCTGTAATCGTAGGGGCCGACGGCACCGAAGCGCCCCTGCCGGCGCTTATAGTGGCCGGGCGCAACCGCTATCTCCAGGCTATGCGCCATGAAGAGCTTTCCGACAGCCTGAAGCTCTATCGCTTCCGCGAGGGGATGAGCATCCCTTATTCCACACAGCTTGCCTACCAGCCGTGGATGGAGACTTCAAACCTCGTTATCCGCGAACGTGTGGCGGGATGCTGCAATGAGACCTCAAACGAATATCTGCAACCGGTGGAGGCCCTGGATTTCCGCACACGCACCTTTATGGCGGTGCCTCTTTACATAGTGCCGACGGCCGAGGCCGTGAAGACACGCGAACTTCGCGGACGCGCCTTTGTCGACTTCCCGGTGAACCGCACCGAAATCAATCCCGACTATCGAAACAACCACGTGGAACTCGCTAAAATACGCGCGTCAATCGACTCAGTGCGTAACGACCGCGATGTTACCATTACAGCCCTTTCAATCAAAGGCTTCGCTTCGCCTGAGGGTTCGTGGAACAACAACGTGCGCCTGGCTAAAGGGCGTACCGAGGCGTTGAAAACCTATGTGGAGACCCTTTATCATTTCGAACCCGGATTCATCACGACTTCTTATGAACCCGAGGACTGGGATGGCTTGCGCGAGTGGGTTGAAAAATCAAACATAGAGAACCGCGACGGAATCCTGTCGATAATCAACAGCTCGCTGGCTCCCGACCCGCGTGATGCCAAAATCCGTTCCACCTATCCGAAACAGTATGCGTTCCTGCTGGCCAACGTTTATCCCGCGTTGCGTCACTCCGACTATAAGATTGACTATACAATCCGTTCCTACAGCGACCCCAAGGAGATTATCGAGGTGCTTTACACACGTCCGCAGAACCTCAGCCTACAGGAATTCTTCACTGCGGCCTCGACGCTCGAACCGGGTTCGCAAACCTATAACGACCTTTTTGAAACAGCCGTGCGCCTTTATCCCGATTCGGAAGTCGCCAATCTCAACGCGGCATCGTCGGCAATACAGCGCGGCGACTATGAAGGGGCTGCACGCTATCTTGACAAGGCCGGTGAAGCTCCCGAAGCCATCTACAACCGTGGCATAATCTCGGCACGCCAGGGCGATTATGAAACCGCCCTCGGATTCTTCGAACGTGCTGCCATGCTGCGTGTAGCCGATGCCCCTGCCGCAATCGAGCAGGTGAAGAACCTCATGAAGTGATGCGTTTACGCATCACCCCCAAGGATATAGTTTTCGTAGTACGATAAGACGGTAACAGTGTGTCTTGCATGCATGTCGTTCCTTCAACGGCATTACTTCATGCAGGTAGGCTGCGGCCGCTTATTACTGGGAAAGCTACGTCCGTCCTCATAACCTTTGCTATTTCCAATGGTATTTATAACCAATCATTTATAGGACATAACCCAAATTTGTAATTTATAATCTAACAATATCCAATTAAATTTCAGAGCAATGAAAAAGACGAAATTCTATCTTGGAGCCATCGCGGTAATGCTTGCCAGTGCCATGGCATCGTGCTCGGCCGACGATCCCATTGAAGGGAATGGCAATGATGGCCAGGAGATTATCGACAATGGCGAGGCTGTCTACATGACAGTTAACGTGCAGCTCCCTGTTGCAGGAAGCAACGGCCGCAGCACAACCGAGAACCCCGACGACGATTATTCCACCAGCAGCAATGGCACTGAAGTGGGAAAAGACCGTGAAAACACCGTAAGCAACATGCTTATAGTGCTCGCACGCAAAAGCGACAACGGCTTTATCACATTCGGCGAGGTCAACAGCGCCTCTAACATCGCTCTGTCGACCAACAAAACATCTCTGCGGGCAACTTCCAAGTTCTCGAAACCCGCCATTGCTGCCTACTACAGCAATCCGGCCTTCTCACAGGAGATCAACCTGTTTGTGATCTGCAACTACACGGATGAAATCGTTGCCAAGTTCAAGGAAGGCGTGGCTCCATTGTCGAATGCATGGCTCAATGAGGTTTGCGAGGTTGTGGAGAGCAAGTCGACAAGCAAGAACACCACAATCTGGGCGGAAAACAACTTCCTTATGACCAATGCCGTGATTGCAGCTAAGAAACTCCCGGCCACAATCAAGGACTGGGATGCCTACACCTCGGAAAGAACTCCTCTGGATCTGTCGCTTAACGTGTCGACCCCCTCAGGCGAATATCTTGCCAACAACGGGGCTGTGCGTGTGGAGCGCGCTGTTGCCCGTTTCGACTTCCGCGACGGTCATCCCGATGCTGATGCTCCGGCAAACACCTATCATGTTGTTGCCACAGTGCTTGGCGACGATCCCGATGCACAGCCCACCAATATTGTCGACATCCGCCTCGACCGCATGGCACTGGTGAACATGAGCAACAAGTTCTATTATTACCGTCGTGTCACCCCCGGCGGCATCTGCATGCCCGAGTTGCCTTTCGGCCTGTCCGGTGTGACCGGTAATTATGTTGAAGATGTGGATTTCGCCACAAAGCGTCCCGGTTTTGATGCGTTCAACTATCCTCTCTTCAATCCTGAAAACAACAAGGTTGACGAAATCGCACGCGAGCAGTGGGATTCCTATCTCATATCTGATGTGCTTGAAAACGACAAGGATGAATTCGGCGACAAGAGATATCACATCTGGCGCTATGTGACTGAAAACACCGTAAACAATACGAGCCGTATGACCGAGGGCCTCTCGACCGGCGTAGTTTTCAAGGGTAAGATGATTCCCACAGACGCTGCTCGTCAATCGGACGATGAGGGAGTGAAACATCTTGCCGATGTGCTTGACTACAAGGCAGAAGGCCTGAGTCATAACACTAACGCCGACCCGATTCTCTACACTTTCGGCGGCAATCTTTATGTGACCTGGGAGAACGTGCGCAAGGCTGCCATCAAGGCTGCCACTACCACCGAGGGCACCGTGATAACCACCAACGCCTTCTATACGGCAGTGTTCGGTACAGCGACAGTAGAAAAAGATGCAGATGGCAACATCCCTACTTCCACAGACACGAACAGCCCTGACTATAAGTGGGCGCAGTGGAACAAAGCAGGGAAACCTTCTGACCACCTGTTGCAGGAATTCAAGAAAGCCGCCACAACCAACGGCATCACCCTTTATCAGTCGAGCGAGGATGAAAAAGACGGCTGGGGCTACTATTGCTACTATTTCTACTGGAACCGTCACAACGACAATGGAAACAACGGCGTGATGGGCGACATGGAATTCGGAGTTGTGCGCAACAATGTTTACAAACTCGCGGTTACCAACATCAACCGTCTGGGTCATCCGCGCCTGTCGGATAACGATCCCGATCCGGAAAATCCCGACAATCCCGATGAGTCGGGCGATGTTTACATCTCCCTCAGCGTGGAAGTCATGCCCTGGACTGTCCGCGAGAACAATATCGAATTCTGACAGGCAGATGCACATCACAATCCCCTTCGATGGGAGGGGATCGGATATGCAGCGTTCACTGCTTGCTTTTGAAAATGCATTTTAAACATTAAACAGCTTCCAATACACAAGCATGTTTAACGGTAAACGAAATCTGATCAACAACCTCATGGGTGCGGCGCTTTGCGCCGTAGCCATGGGGCTACCCCTTTCATCGTGCAACGATCTTATCTACGATGATCTCGATCCTTGCCCCTATGGCGTGTCGCTGCGGTTTGTCTACGACTACAACATGGAATTCGCCAATGCGTTTCCAGCTCAGGTGGATTGCCTTACGCTGTATGTCTACGACGGCGACGGCAAATATGTCACCACCCGCACTGTCACAGGGCCTGAATTGCGCGATGAAGCGTACCGTATGACGCTCGACCTCACCCCCGGCGACTACCGCTTTGTGGCGTATGGCGGCATGGCGTGTGACGAAAGCTCGTTTTCGATGGTGGAGACACCCGATTTCGGAAGCCTGACCGGTGACAGGCGAGTGCTTATTGACCGTTCGCAGGTCAATGCCAACGTTGCCAGGCAACGCAAGCTTCACGACCTGTTCTGGGGAGAGCTCTCTCTGACATCGGCCTATCCGCAACCCGAAGGCACTGTGAAAATGATGAAGAACACCAACAACATCCGTGTGGTTCTTCAGCAGGAATTCGGCGGCACCGTGGATGTTGACGATTTCGAATTTGAAATCACCGACAACAACGCGTTGCTGAATTACGACAACACATTGATCACCGATAATGTGCTGCCACTCACCTATACGCCCTGGACTACCGGCCAGAGCCAGACCGGTGTGTCGATTACCGGCTCGCAGGTGCAGCCTGTGCCGGTGATTGTGGCATACGCCGAGATGAGCACTTCGCGACTTGTGGAAAAGAGCAGCGCACGCCTGGTTATCAGGCGCAAGGCCGACGGCGAAGCAATCGTTGATTTCCCGTTGGTGAAATATCTTGAACTGCTTTGCAGCGACTACTACAAAGAGCCGCCGTTCAGTCTGACCACACAGGAGTATCTCGACCGCGAAAGCAGCTATGAGCTGTTTTTCTTCCTGCGGCCCGACAACTCCTGGCTCGACACCCGCATCGTGATCAACGACTGGGTGGTGAGAATTAACGATATAGAGGTTTGACACATTGTGGGCTGCCGTTGCCGCCGCGCGCGTCGCAGCGATATGTGCATTCCCGATGCCGACCGATATAAAACGCAAAAACTCTCCGATTACCGGGGGAAGGAATCTTCTACGGAATGCCGAGGGCATCTGTGCCACGGCATTACCGCAAACAAAATCTGACAGGGGAGGATGGGGCCCGACTTCGATTTCTGAACATTGCAAAATGATTTTAAGAACTCAAAACATAATACGCATAACCCGTGTTGCAGCCATTTCCTGGATGCTGTTGCTTGGCGCGTGCTCCGATTCGGCCGACGAGGCTGAATGGATGCGTCCCGACACTCCGGGGGCTGGCAGTGTGGATGATGAAACCTCGTCGTGCACGCTGGGCCTGTATATCAGGATGGGCGATTCTGCCGGGAAACAGGATTCCCGCGCTGCAACTCCCCCCGACAATGGGCACTACCTTCCGGGGACGGGCTATGAAAACTATATATACATCGGCGGTGAAACCCCCGATCTGAGGGTTTACCTTTTCAATCTCGACGACAAACTGATTGCGGAAATCGCCGAACCAAACTTAAATGCAATGGCGGCTCCGGGGAGCGGCGTGGTGACATATTCAATCACATTCCGTGTTGACGAACTGATTCCCGACTGCTACGAGCAGCCTTCGTTCAAGGTGGTGATGCTGGCCAACTGGCGCACCTATCCTGCCGCATCCTCACTGGAAGCCGGGGTCACCACAATTGCCGACCTCGTGGAAAGCGCCGAGGGGATAGCCGATTACTCCCCGGCACCTGCTGTGCTAGGATTGAACGACCGCTTGCCCTTTTTCGGGGTGGCACAATACAATAATGTCAGGTTCCTCCCCGACGAAACCACCTTTGCCGACGAGTCGCTTTGGCTTCTGCGAGCCTACGCCAAAATCGAGGTGTGGGACAATGCGGAGACTGTCACGCCAATCTCGGCCGTGCGCCTTGTGGGGCACAACACACGTGCCTACAAAGCCCCGCTCGGGGTGACGCACCAGGATCAGTATGTGAAATTTGACTACGACAACGATGCTGATTTCGTAACCACTCCATCGTTGCCCGCCGCAAATCCCTCCGTGTGGGAAACCTCCGAGCCTATGACATTTGAGAAACGTGCGGCCGACGGCCATTTCGTGACCTACGTGCCCGAATACCGCAACATAGGCACTGACGGCACCGAACGAGCCGACCGATGCTATCTGCAGGTAACCTACAAGGATGGCAACACATTCGATGTCCCATTCCGATATGGTGCAGGCGCTCCGTCGGGCACAACCCCTGGCTCCCCCTACAACCTCCTGCGAAACTACTGGTATAAGTTTATTTGCAAACGCAACGTCTCCGAAATGACATGGAGTGTGGATGTGATGCCTTATGGGGAAGTGCTTCTTGAACCTGATTTCGGCATAAAACCTTGATACTTGATATTTGTAAAATGAAAATCGCAAAACAGATATATTTGGTATTGTTCCTGCTGGCCGCAATGTTCGCATCGTCGTCGTGCGTGGATGATTTCGGACGCGAAGAATTCATTCCCCCAGGTGAAAGCGAAATCGCGGTCACCGTCGGGTTCAAGAGTTTCACTCCGGCTTTGGAGAACCGCCGTTCGGCCGGCGATGCCATAAAGGCTATCAACACGCTGTGGGTGGCAGTCTATAATGTGGACGGCACACTGGTTCAAAAACTTCCGATTACGGATTTCACCGTCAACGACATCCGTCCCAACGACCGTCCCGACGACGTTGCTGGTGCCGAGGAGCAGACAGGACATGCAGAGTTCAAGATGCGTCTCAATAATGGGCAGTATAAAATCTATGCCGTGGCCAATGTCGACCTTTCGGATAAGGATGTTAGCCGCGAAGAATATCTGAAATCACTTTCACTGACGTGGCAGACCGATGATGTTGCTAAAAACTCGCAGATGTTCGGCTGGTTTTCGCAGGACGAGGATATGGAGCATGACGCATCCGATTTCGATGCGCCTGTGGTGACTGTGAAAGGTTCCGGATCGATGCATGCCTGGGTGGTGCGTGCCGCGTCGAAACTGACTATTGTCTACGACGGGTCGGGGCTTAACGAAGGTGTGTTCGTTTATATCAAAAAGGCTCAGATAAAGGATATACCGCTGACGTGCCCTCTCGGGGCATCAAACCGTCCCGGCCTTCCAGGCGATCCGACTGAGGAAACAGAACTTATCGACGGTGAAACCCTTCCTTATTATGAAGGGGATGTAGAGCCTGATGATGAAACGTTTGAATATAATGCGGATTATAAGAACCGCATAACCCGTGGCGGGGGACTTATAGGGAGCCATGATGAAAAGGCCGAAGCGCTGTATTTCTATGAAAACGTGCAGCCCAAGGGGGAACAGGGAACGATGTCGGATAAGCGCCAGGATGTGACAGGCGCCAATAAGCAGGTTTCATATCCTGACGGCGGCAATATCAATAATGCAGCATGGAAAGATGCCCGACCCTATGGCACATATGTGGAGATAACAGGATATTATGTGTCGATAAACGCGAACCATGTATCCCGTGGGTCGATTGTGTACCGTTTTATGCTTGGAAAAAACGTCATAGATGATTATAATGCAGAACGAAACCATCATTATAAGTTGACGATGAAATTCAACGGCCAGGCAAACGATGTGGATTTCCATATCCAGTATCGTGTGCCGAAGCCGAGTATCAACGTGCCTAATCCCTATTACATATCATATCTCTACAACCACTCTATGATGCTGCCCGTGTCGATTTCATCAGGCACGAAAAAGGTGGCACGCGTCACCGCCAATATCAAGCAGAACCGTTGGGCACCGGAAGGTGCCGCAGGCACACATTCCACTCCGCCAGAAGCCACAGCCGTATATTGGAATGATCCGGCTGTGGATGATGCAAATAATTTCCAGTGGAATGGTTTCCTGTCGTTGCGTAAAACCGTAGCCACAGTTCTCACAAATGATGGTGGGATGACAAACCAGTCATATTATAATAATAACCATCGTGGGCAAAGAGCTTATAATAATATGGCAGAAGGTGTGCATGATTCACGCGACGACTGGTCGGGGGCTTTGGAGGATGATACTTATGTGGTTGATATCGATGATGCCAAATCCGACAGTTTGGTTTATCACTTGCAGTTGCCTATGTACACCCGTGCCAAGCAGATGATTGCGTCCACAGGCTATACTGGGAATAACCCCTATGTAGCATATCAGCGCAAGGCGGTGGTCACAGTGAATGTGTGGTTTGAAGGGAATGAGAACAGCGTCACCCCTGATTTGACTGATGATGTGACAATTTATCAAGTACGGCGTATAGTGAACCCAAAGGGTATATACCGCTCGTCGGGTAATACGGATCCGTTTCATGTCACCTTGCGTTATCTCCCGCGTGAGGATGCCACAACCTTTGTTGATTTGGAATCCGAAGGGGAGTGGCGCGCGAAAGTGGTGCGTGGTGACCGCGGTGTCATAACCTTGAGTAAATCGGCAGGTGGCCGTGCCGGTGAAATTGTAGAGGGATCGACAGGTTCAAAATGTGATTTTTATGTTAACTTTACCGGTAAGGATGGATGCGCTATCATACGTGTAGAATATCACAACTATTCGTGCTATCATCTGATTTTTGTGCGTAAAGGCTATGAGCCTATAGCATTGCTTTCGGGGGGTGCCAAATGGCATTGCGGAAACCTTAGAACCCGAAACGAGGAGGTCGACAATCCGATGGATGAAGGCTCGTTGTTCAAATTCGCCAATCTGGAGTATCCAATCGACGCTTCCTCAAACGTCAACGATCACACACCGTGGTCATACACGGTGCAGGTTTCAGATTTCAAAGATCCTTCCTCCACAAAGTTCAATATCGCCACCGATGGCTACACTGTCTGTGCCGAATCGGATAAGAAACTGTGGACTGACTTCTACGGCCGCAACAGCCAAGCGAAATTTTCCGATGAGGCCATGAGTGTGAAAGGCAGAGTTGCGGAATTCACCGATTTTAACAAGTTGAAAGAGAGCGATGATATCGGTCAAGGGTTCGGTGTGCTTTATGCCGACGGTGCAACGGAATGTGCGAATAATGTTGTCGAGGCATATGGTTATCGCTGGAACCGGGATGACAAAAATAAATGCGGCATGCGTGGTGTGTTCGTCTACAACCTTTCAGGGACTGACGACCAAAATGACAGTGAGTTCAGCGGAAGGCATATTTTCTTACCGATAGGAAATTCCGGTTATGGCCACCGACGTCGTTCTGGAATCAAGCAGAGTGATAATTCTGCTGGTAATCCGTTTGGCAACTGGGGTGGGGTGCTTCGTTATGCTGTCAGAAACGAGTTCTATCCTATGCCTGGTATCAATGACCGCCCGTTGTTTTATGATTTGTGGCGTCGTCCGGGTGCTGCGTATTATCTTAATTCCCGGAATGGCAAGAATGTGGGATGGGACATAAATTATTTCACCTTTGATTTTACTTCTTTAACAAGCGATAACCTTATACAGCAGTTGAATCAAACCACGGATGCCACCGTTCCGGGAGTTGCGGCCCCTTACAATGCCAATACGTCGGCTGCATTTGTGCGTTTGGTTGAAGATTAGCAGCGATTGCATGGGCGGATTTTGGGGATGCGTAAAGATTTCGTAATTTTGTACGAGGTGGCGACATCAAGTTGTCACCTTGTTGTTTTTTTAGTTGATTGAGCGATGATTATGGGAGGAGGTAAAAGAGCGCTGTTTTTTGCGGGGATTGTATTGGGACTTTCGGGCTTTGCAGGTGGAGCTGTGAAGGAGCTGCCGCTGCCCGATGTGCCTGCGGAAATGAAAGCGCCCGGAGAGCGGGCGGCATACATTATGCGGCATTTCTGGGACGGGATGGACTGGGGCGACACAACGATGACGCGCAACGAGGCGTTTCTTGAGCAGAATGCGGTGAATTTTTTCAGCCTGTTTCCGCATGCCGACTCCCTGGCGGTGAGCGCGGCCGTGGATACGCTGCTTGTGCGTGGCAGTGCCGACAGTGTTGCTGTGGAGATTCTTTCCGGGCTTGCGGGTCAGTATCTGTATGAGCGTGAATCGCCGGTGTGGAATGAGGCAGGTTATGAAATAATGGCACGCGAAATGCTTGCATGCGCCGCCTTGCCGCCCGAAGAGCGTTTGAGGATAGAGGCACGTTTGGAGGGGTTGGCAAAGAACCGTCCGGGCATGCCGGCAACTGATTTCGGCTTCGTGGCACGCGACGGCTCCCGCAGCACGCTCCATGAAACCGTCGGGGGGACGGATAAGTGCGTGCTTGTGTTTTACGACCCTGACTGCGACAACTGCAACAATCTTGAGCGGCAACTCGCGGCCGACCGCCGGATATCGGAGGCGATAGCAAATGGCGCGCTTAAGGTGATGCTAATCACCCCGTTTGCGGTTGATAACCCGGTTTGGCGCCGACATGCCGCCACCCTGCCTGAAACTTGGGCCGTGGGTTATTCGCCCGAAGGGGCTGTCGACACCGGCGAACTATACGATTTGTTGTCCATGCCCACAATCTATCTCTTGTCCCCGTCGCCTGTTGTGCATACCCGTAACGCCTCACCGAAGCAGATACAGTTATTTGTGTCCGATTGCGAATGAGGATGAAAAACTGGATTTGGGGCCAGATTGCGTTGATGCTTAAAAACAGGTCACGGCAGACGCATCTTAAATAAACTTAACGGCTGTTTACCAATATAAATAGGCATACAGCCGTTAATCTTATATGACAAATCCTAACTCACCCATAGATTTCTTTTCATCCATCAGCGATCCTCGTGTGGAGCGCACACAGAAACACAGCCTTGACTCCATCCTGTTCATATCGCTTTGCGCAGTCATCTGCGGAGCGGAGGGCTGGAATGAAATCGAGGACTATGGTAATGCCAAGATTGATTGGCTTGAGAAGTTCCTGCACCTTCCCAACGGCATACCCTCGCACGATACGTTCAACCGAGTAATCAGTATGTTAGACCCAAAAGAATTGAACGGTTCCTTTGTGGCATGGACGAAAAGCATTGCCGAACTGACCGACGGGGAAGTTGTCGCCATTGACGGCAAATGTATGCGCGGGAGCAGCGATGACGGCTCCGGGACATACACCCATCTTGTCAGCGCATGGGCTTCGGCGAACAACCTGTTGCTCGCGCAGGAAAAGGTCGCCGGAAAGAGCAACGAGATTACTGCGATACCCCGGCTGCTGCGCATCCTGGAGTTGAAAAACTGCATAGTCACAATCGATGCCATGGGCTGTCAGAGAGAGATTGCCAAGACAATAATCGAGCGCGGAGCCGACTATATCCTTGCCCTGAAAGGGAATCAGCCCGAAATGCTTGACCGTGTCAGCCGTTCTTTCACATATATTAAGCCGTCATCTGAGCATACGATGGACGGGAAGGCTCATGGGCGGGAAGAAACAAGGGCCTGTTCGGTCATAACCAATCTCGACAACATCATCGACAGGGACAGATGGCCCGGTCTTAAAAGCATCGTGAGAATAGAATCCCGTACCCGGGATGTCAAGTCTGGACAAATCCACAAGGAGACCAGATATTACCTGTCGAGCCTTGAGGCTGACGCTCAATATATTAATCATTCTATCAGGACACACTGGAGCGTGGAGAATCAACTGCATTGGACATTGGACGTCGCTTTTGGAGATGATGCCTCGCGTAAGCAAAAGGATAATGCAGCTCAAAATTTCTCTCTGCTCAACCGTATCGGACTGAACATAATCAAGAACGCCAAGGTGTCATCAATGGGTGTCAAAGGACATAGGAAGAAAGCCGGTTGGGATAACGACTACTTACTTTATGCCTTAAAAAGTTTTGATGTTGTAAAAATTTAAGATGCGTCAGCCGTGAACTTATTTTTCAAGCCTATTGATTTGCAACGCAAAAAGTTGTAACTTTGCTGTTGAATGGGAGTAATCCCATCACGACATTTTGGAAAAATACGAAGCGTTATGCTTATCTTGTAAGTGAAGACGTAGGAAATTTTCAACCGAGCAAGGATAGCATAGTGGTTCTCACGCATATCGCGTGGGCTACTATTGTTACATCTGCTCAAATGGTTTCCTACGACCTTCACTTAAGACGTGGCATAGTTGGCTCACGTTTTCTTTTATTACAAATATCTCCACAGAGTCAGTGGAGAAAATTAATTTAGGAATGAAATTAATTCAAATCATCACAATCGCGACTGCTGTTGCCAGTGCTTTGAATGTTTCAGCTCAAACATTGGTAAAGGAGATGAACGGAGCAGACACACGTTTCATCCCTGGGCAGTACATGAGAAATGGAGAAGCCGCTATCTATTTCTCCGAAGACGAATATGGATATAGAGACGAGAGCACGAAATACACGGCTGAAATCTTCGATTTTGAGCTTCAACCTCTCAAATCATTCAATTTCCCTATCCTGCGCCCTTATTGCCTGTTTGAGGAAAGAGCCTCAACCGGAATTCAGGAAAAATCTCGTGTGATTAAGGAAGACAGATTTATAATAAATGAAGCCGATGGCATACCGCCCACATCGGATATGGAAGCCCGCAAGAATGCTTTTATCAATTACATCTTCGAGACTTTGCAAAATTCGGATCCGACCTTGACTCTTGCCATATTGCAAAATGGCACCAAGGTAGAGGATAATGCTATCCTTATCAATATTCCCTTTAAAAAGGGCAATGGATTGTATGAGTTTGAGGAATATCTCAAGACCGTAGATGCATACCTTGAGCCCTCAGGAAAGTGGGGATTCTCCTACTATTACTCCACTCAAACCCCAAGATACAATGGCGAATGGAGTGGTCGCTTGTGGGAAGAAGCTCCTATCAGCAATTTTTGCACTCCTCGTTGCAATGATGTTGCAAGACTGAATGATTGGAATGGTGGCGTTTACCTACCGTTCTCTCAAACCTTCTTCAATGACGACGAAGCATTCGAATACGTTCGCTTCAAAGCGGAGGTAGCCGAAGGAGGCGAGAGCAGTTTTAATTTTGTGACGGACGACCCACAGTCTCCTGAATCATATCTTTTTGGCATTACCAATACAGACCGTGACGGAGACGGAGAAACGGACTATAAACGTACATTGTACGGAGTTCATTACACCGGCCTTGAGGTTGTAAACGAGAATGATCAGGTGCTTTACACATTCCCGATGCCCGACAACGCCGAGGGGAAACCAGCTGTTGAGTTCTTTAAATCAGACAACAGTATTCTCGCACAGGTCAATTATAACTGGCATGATGAACAAGGTCGCTATGTGCAAACCGTGAGATTTTATCGCATAGATAAGTCTACCGGGAGTGTCGCAAAGGTCATCAAGGAAGAAAATCATATTACCGCTCGGCCTAATCCGGCGCTAAAGGGAACTCCCGTAGTTGTGGATCTGCCGACATCTACAGGCGAGCGCACCATTAGAGTCAATGCTCTAAATGGTTCAACCGTCATGAGCCTTAAAGTCGAAGCCAACGCCACTCAGATTTCTGTGCCCACAGAGAACCTTGCATCTGGAATTTATCTAATCACCGTTACAGATAAAGGCCACACATCAGAGACCTGCAAGGTTATCGTTCGGTAAGCCCTGCTTGCACATGTTTAATAATTCATATAGAGCCTATAGTTTTGCTAAAATTCAACAACGCTATAGACTCTTGACTCTTTCTGCCATATTTTTCACGTTTGTCATTCTACCGATGCTACTATCAGATTTGTTATGATGCGGAGTTTATGAATTCTTATTATGATATTTTCGGGGTTCTCAAAGGGGGTGTCCCCCTTTGACTCAGTAGGGATATTTTCAGCGTATCGGAACGGTATGCGGCTCGGAAATGTTGAGCAAGGTGAGAGCAGAACCAAGCTTGCTTGAGTTATGCCGAACCGCCGCCAACATTGCGCGATGCGAAAATTCCCTAATGAGCCTAAGGAATTTCCTGACGGTGTAATTTCCTTGTCGTCTCGGAATGTCTGATATTGTTGCACTCGATACTGTGGTTTACCATTGTACCGGGTGCAATGATTATGGGGGTGTGGAAGCCGTTTATGGATTACGTGTAATACATAGGCATAAACTTGCTTTCCTCCCTTAACTCCATCTTTGGGCGGTAAAAAAAACAGATAGCGGTCACGGCAGTGGCTGCGGTTTCAGCGGTGGCTTTTGGAATAAAAGACCTCCCGAAACATACCCTTGCAATCCCTTTTTTCTCGTTGCCGTATATTAATTTTTCTCGTTGTTCCTTTGCATTTCTTGCACTTTTGCACAATCGAGCGGTCAACTTCATCAGGAAATAAGAGAGCGTTGTCTCCGTATTATTTCATGATTACCCTTGGCATTCTTGGCACATTGGCATTTTTAATATATGCAGCAGTGCAAAGAGTACATGGATTCATAATCGCTGAATTTTCTCAAATACCTTTGCATTTTCTGCACTTTCGCACTTTCAGATCTGTTGAAGATGCAAAAATGCAGAAAATGCAAGTGATTCTCAATATTGTTGTTTTTCCATTGCCTTTATAATTCGGGTTGGTTAAATTTCACATATATGCACCCCTGCTGAACCAAACCAAAATCCGAAGAGGATAACCGATGAAAAATAAGAACCCTCCGATGTCGGTTGGAGAGTACATCAAAGTGTGCCAAAGTGCCAAGAATGCCAAGGGGTAAATCACGGCATATCGTAGCTGATTGAGTCGAGGGAGTGGATTGCGTCCTGCTTCAAGCTGTCAACCACATGACGATATTTCTCCGTCATGGTTATGCTTGAATGCCCCATGAGGTCGGCGACAGTCTTGATATTCGCACCGTTTCACGCTGACGCTCCTTTTTGAGCCGATAGCCCTCACGGTCTTCAAGGAACTCCTGCTCACGCTCAAATCTTATTTTCTCGGCGAGTGCGAGGGTGTTGCGGTTTTGCACACGCTCCTGCGTGTTGCGTGGGTGCAGCCAAATGTAGAGGTTGAGGTTCTCTCGCTTGCGGATATGCTTAATCTGATACTTGGGTTTGCCTGCCATAGCCCCCGATGAGTAGAAAACTTGGTTGCCGTCCTCGTCAAGCACGGGAGTTTCGGAGCGGCCGAGATAGAATTACAGATAAAGACTCGCACGTCCGTCTTTCAGCTCGGACTGTTGCAGTTTGGGATTTTGTTTCTTCTTGCTTTCTATTTTCGCCATAAATGATTATCTTTGTTAAGCGCAAAGGTAATTAGAGGGTTTGAAACGTAAAAATGGCCCTCAACATCTATTAATAAACGAAATGTACAAAAGATGTACTGACTGCGAAAAAAGAGGCAAAAACTTATAAAAACAAGAAACTGAATAGAACTCTAATTCGCTGATGTTCATTCAAGTTAATTCAAATACATTCAAAGTCATTCACCATATAAAAGATTTGTGCCGTATAT
>OFGX01000815.1_pt1 | contig 21421 bp, 27 predicted proteins | sample 1521831 | NCBI WGS metagenome assembly OFGX01 (sample SAMEA3504080, study PRJEB24116) | mouse gut metagenome | biome: mouse gut; feature: mouse-associated habitat; material: faeces | place: Denmark | collected 2011 | reverse complement strand
AAAATCGGAAAGACCACAATCAGCGGAAGCAAAAACAGAATCTGTCTGGTCAGCGACAAAAAGATTCCTTTCACCGGTTTGCCGATGGCCGTAAAGAACGTAGCAGTCACCGGCTGAATGCCGTTTAAGAACGTCATGAACATAAAGATCTGAAAGTACCGCACTGCAAAAAGGAAATACTCCTCTGAGCCGTCTCCAAAGACCGAAATAATCTGTCTTGGAAAAAGCTGGAACAAAAAGAACGCAACACTGGATACCGTCAGAGCATACCGTACGGTCCGAAAATAAACCGCTTTTACCCGGTCATACTTTTCTGCCCCGTAGTTATAGCCCGCAATCGGCTGCAGGCCCTGAGCCAGACCAATCACAATCGAAAAATAAAGCATCGCGACTTTTGATATAATACCTGCACAGGCCAGCGGTATGGAATCCCCGTAAACTGACCGGGCCCCGTAATAGGTCAGGGAATTATTCAGTACAATCTGCACGACCATCATGGCAATCTGATTAAAAAAGGACGACAGTCCCAAAGACATAATATGTATCGCATACTCCGCCCGGATCACCAGGTGACATGGCTTCAGCGTCACGGACTTACAGTGAAGCATATACTGAAAAATCATGCCTGCCGCCACAATCTGCCCGATAATCGTCGCCAATGCCGCTCCCGCCATCCCCATGCCAAAACAAAAAATAAATATCGGATCCAGGATGGTATTGATCAGTGCACCGGTCAGGTTGCAGAGCATGGAATACTTGGGAGTTCCGTCTGCCCGGACCAGATGGGCGCCTCCGTTGGAATAGATAAAAAAGGGAAAGCCAAGAGAAGTGATCCTTGTATAGGTGATTGCATAGGCAAGTACACGGTCCGGTGAACCAAAAAATTTCAGCATGGGCACCAGAAAAATCTGAGCCACAAGACACAGCACGATCCCCAGCACAAATAAAAGAACTGCCGCATTGCCCATATAATGAACCGCCTGCTCCTTCTGCTTGCGGCCAAGGGCCAGATTGAAGGAGGAAGCGCCTCCGATGCCAAACAAAAGAGCAACTGCCACACAGGAAGTGGTCAGCGGAAACGCCACATTCGTAGCCGCATTGCCCAGCTCCCCGATACTCCTTCCAATAAAAAACTGATCCACAATGTTGTACAGTGCACCTACCAGCATGGCGATGATGCTGGGCACCGCAAACTGCCGGATCAGCTGTTCAACGGGCAGCACGCCCAGTCTGTTTTCTTTTGTCGTCTCCACGTTCTTTCATCCCCCTGTCTCTCTTTTGATCCTCGGCAGAAAATCCCTGTTATCCCCGCAGAAAATCCCGCCCGCCTTTTGGACCAGTATTTCCATAACCTTCTGTGCCTTTTTTGCGTCCTCCTGCATGAAAGTGACTGTACAGACCTCAGCCGCCTGCTGTTCGCATATACAGGCAAGAAGCTCTTCATCCCATTCTTCCCTGGGAAGGATCTCCAGATCCACAGACCCCGCATCCAAAAGCCCGATCTCCAAGACTCCCGCTTCTTCCCAGAATTCCGCCCGCTGCCCCTCTTCCTCCAAAAGCAGCAGCATGCTCTCGTGGATGTACCAGGGCCGCTCCAGGATAGTCCTGCCCTTGTCATGGCGCACAGCCAGGGGCAGGATATCCCCGGTCATGGTGTCATAGAGGGTCACCTTAAAATCCCCGTTCAGCGTGAAGCGAAGATTCCCTGCCGGATCCACGTCCGGGCTGGCCGGATTCCTGCCGTTGCAGACGAACAGCCACATGTCCCCGCTTTCCTCCCGGCGGAGCTGATGAAGCAGCCCCTCCGCCCTGCGCCCGTCGGCTTTCTGGATATGGAGGAAGCGCTGGCCCTCCACCAGGGACAGGATGGCCGAATCCAAAAGCCCGCAGCGAATCCCCTTTCCGTACAGCGCCGCCGCGGCGTCCGAGGGCCTTGCGTCCACATAGTCCGGGCAGTCCCCCAGGAAGATCAGCTTCCCGCCCTTTTCCGCAAAATCCGTGAGGATCCTCAATGTGCCTGAGCGTATCGTCCTGATCGGGGGGAAATGGAATGGCTTGTGTTGGTAGAAGTCAACTTATTTTTCAAAAATTTACACTTTCTAAATATATTATGGGTATATTTTGAGTAACTTGCTCATTTTTTGTGGACTGATCCGGTTTTTCCTACAGACATCCGATTTTTTCCGCGGCTTTCTGCTCCACCGCATCCATGCAGTGCTTAAAGAGGGCAATCCGGTCATATACATGGGCGTCTGCCTCCATCTGCTCCCGCAGGGCCGCGGTCTGGTCGCCGGGGCCGAAATAGAGCCAGTAGGTCTCAATGGGGTGCAGCACGGCCACCTTTACCAGGGCCTTCCCTCTGGTCAGCGCCACATTCAGGCGGGCGAAGTGGTCTTCCACCATGGAGAACTCCTCCCACCAGGGGGACTGATAGCTGATGGAGGCCGGATAGTCCCGCTTGGCCTCTCCTTTCATGGTATACCAGGCCAGGTGGGGCACCCGCACCGTGACCCCCAACGCCGCCTGCCAGTCCCCCTGCAGCTTGTATCCCCGAAAGTCGTAGTCCCATCCCGTGACCCCGTAGAGCTCGCTGAGCATGCCCTCCGCCCCGGTCTGGCGCACCATGGACTGGACCTGCTTGGCCGTGGTGTACTCGCGGAAATCGCAGAGCATGTCCATGCCCGGAAGGCCGAAGGACGGATAGCAGCGCATGGCATCCCCTACCGCCTGGGTCTGGTCATAGAGGGAGCCCTCCCCCATCACATGTCCGGTGAGGTAGAGCCCATGCTCTCTGCACCAGCTCCCAATCTGCTCGCAATAGCTCTCCACGAAGAGATTCGTGACCAGGTTCTGGAACCGCCAGCGGGCCGTGGAGAGGCGCCCGTCCGCCCGCTCCCAGAAGAGCTCCGGCAAGGCGTCCAGAAGCTCCTCCCCATAGGCCTGGCGGTAAGCTTCCGGAAGCCCGGTGGTCCAGGGCAGGAAGACATCATTGGCTTCATCCGCGAAGTCCAGGCATCCCCTGGGGGTGAACTGTGGCTCGTCCGTGAAGATGGCGGGCGCGAGCTTCCCGAAATGTTCCCCCACGTTCCGGGCGTAGGCCTCATGGGTGATGCGGATGAACTCCGCGATGGCCTCCGGATTCAGGGTGTCCACATAGGCCTGGTTGTTGAACCAGGGATCCGCGGAGGCGTATTCCATGTAGGCGTACCAGCGCACTGCGCCTTCCTCCACAGGCTCCTCTTTCGATACCCGACACGCCCCTTCCAGCTTACCGTCCCTGTCCAGCAGGATGTCATAGACTGCCAGGAGCCTCCCGTTTTCCTGGCGGATGTTCTCCTGCCCCCTGCCGGGTTCGGGGGCCGCCGGTTCGGGGAAGGCGCACTCCTCGTAAGGATTCGTGGTGAAGAGCAGGGATTTCCGGGCGTACTCCGGTCTGCCCGCGGTCACCCGCCCCCCTGCGGTGCCGGAGGGCCAGCGGTCCTCGTCGTAGAGCCAGGCCAGCATGTCCATCTCCCTGGCCTTTCCGATGCAGTGCCGGATGGAATCCATGAACTCTTCCTCCAGGTAGGGGCTGTCCATCCCCGTGCGCACATGCATGTGGAACCCGCCCAAGCCCATCTTTTTGAAGACCTGGATCTGTTCCGTGAGCCTGTCCCTGTCCAGCCTGCCGTTCCAGGCCCAGAAGGGCGTCCCTCTGTACTCGCTGGAAGGATTTCTGAACAGCTCTCCGGAAATGTGCTCTGTCTGGTTCTTTTCGTATAGCATGCGGTCTGTCTCCTTTGCTTTTGCGTATTCCCCCACTTCGTAATCTCTGTGGACAATCTATCTTTCCTCTAGTATGCCATCCCGCACTCCATTCCGCAATGGCATTTTTCAAAATGGATGGAAAAAGGGGAGAAAAGAATGGAATAGAATGGAATAAAATGGAATAAAATGGAAAATACCCATTGAATCCAATGGATGAACACGCTATACTTACAGTAGTTTCCAGAGTACGGATCCAAGAGAAAGATTGAGGTGTGCAAGCATGCAGGAAGAACATCTGCTCCAAGAAATCATCGCTATCGCAAAGGACTGCGGAAGCATTTTGCTGAGCGCTTCCGATATAGAACGGAAAATCCATCAGAAGGCAGGCAGGGGAAATTTCGTGACGGATTATGATTCCAGGGTACAGGCCATCCTGAAATCCCGCCTGCTGGAGCTGGTTCCGGGCGCCGCCTTCCTGGGGGAGGAGGATCAGATGGACGGCACCGATGTGTCAAAAGGCTATGCCTTCATCGTGGATCCTATCGACGGCACTGCCAATTTCACCAGGAACTATCACGCCAGCTGCATCAGCATAGCGCTGGCGCAGGACGGCCGCCCCGTCCTGGGGGTGGTGCACAATCCCTACCTGGAGGAGACCTTCCATGCCCGGAAGGGGATGGGGGCTTATCTGAACGGCCAGCAGATCCACGCCTCGGACAGGACGCTGGCGGAGGGCTTGATCCTGTTCGGGACTGCCCCCTATGACGAGAGGCTGATCCGGAAATCCTTTGAGGTGGCCTACCGCTATGTATCCCGGGCAGAGGACCTGCGCAGGAGCGGCTCCGCCGCCATAGACCTGTGCATGGTGGCCAGCGGCAGGGCGGAATTCTTCTTCGAGCTGGCGCTCTCTCCCTGGGACTATGCCGCAGGGGCACTGATTGTGGAGGAGGCCGGGGGCTTCGTCGGTGACCTGCAAGGCGGGGCGCTCACCTATGACCACAGCCAGGCCGTCACTGCCAGAGCGCCCGGGGTGGAGCTGGTGGATGTGTCGGATGTGCTGGAAAACGATATGCCATGACAAAGCGGAGAGGGTGATTTTCACTAAAAACCGTTTTCTCTTCCCCGCCCCGTTCCTGCCGACAATCGATATGGCCTCCCCCTCATCGACGATGGCGCTCACGTGGTTTGGACCAGGCATGCCTACTTACAGGCATTGCTTTTCGGAGATTCTCCTTTGAAAAGAGCATAAATCTCAGCGAATAACTTTTAAAATCCCTGATTCCATACTATAAACATTGTCACAAAGTATATTTATATCTTCTGAATTATGACTGGCAATTAAAATAACTTTTCTTCTTTTTTTCAGTTCAAGAAACAGTTCCCTCATTTCATTCACACCATGACTATCCAGTCCATTAAACGGTTCGTCTAAAACCAAAAATTCCGGTTCTTCCATAATCGACTGTGCTATAGCTAATCTTTGCCGCATCCCCATAGAATATTTCCCTACATGTTTTTTTGATTTTGGATCAAGTCCTACTTTTTCCATAATGCTTTCTAAATATTGCCTGTTATTCTTATTATTAATCATATATAGGTATTCCAAATTTTTTATTCCAGAATAATTTTTTAAAAAAGCCGGTTCTTCAATAATAATTCCAACCGAAGGAAGAACATCTGCCTGTCTTTCCCGCTTTATACCGTTTATTAGAATCTCGCCTGAATCCAACGACAACAAACCACATATTATTTTGAATAAAACGGTTTTCCCTGCGCCGTTTCTCCCTATAATCCCTGTAATCTCTCCTTGTCTGCATTCCATATTGACATGATCCAGCACCTGCGTTTTACCAAAATATTTGCATACATCTTTTACTTTTATATTTTTATCCTTCATAAAATCACTCCTCATCTGTCCAATCCAAATCTTTTATATATATTCTCTTCAAAGAAAGGCCACTTAATATAAATACTGAAATTGCTGCCATAATAATTACCGCCGAAAAAGAAGGCGCATTTTTACATACTTTTCCATATAACAGGAGCAAATTCATCCATGAAAACGGCGAAATAAAGCTAATCCATTGCTGGTATAAATACAGATTAGCAAATACAACCGATAAAACGGAAAGAAAAGTTCCCATAAGCACAGCGGTTGTCCTGTTCACGCAGATACTCACAGCAAACATGATCATCCCCACCAATCCGGTAGATATACAAAGGATTATCCCAAATATCAACATGGTCATGAAGGGATCATGTTCGATAATCAATTCATAAGAAAAAGATAATTTCACATTGTATTCCAGCCCTGCATTTGTCATAGCAAGCGAATTATACAATTTCCCCCACTCTGCAGTCCATTCCAGACATGGAAACAACGGCAATATGCTTAAAACCACTTCAATAAATGAAAGCGAAACAGCAGACATCCAAATTCTTAATATTTTAGCATATACCCATTTCTTCCTTCCTTCCCTTATTAATGCATACATTTCGTTTCTTTGCATAAAAGGTATATTAGAGTAAAAATAAATTACAGAGATTCCATATATAAATAGAAAATATACATTTTGTCCAACAAAAGGCAATATCCAAGGCGATGCAGGATAATCCGCAGCAATAGAAAACCGTTTCACTGAATTAATATAGTAATGTAAAATATAAAACTGAAAAATGCAAAAAAACAACAACCGCCTGCTAAAAAAATTATTCACAAAATCCTGCCACACATGTTTTGTTTTATTCACAGATTTTTCTCCTCAACTTTCTAATTAAAAGTTTTCTAAGCAAAACCACATTGACAGCCGCTATCATAACCACTAGCAGCAAGGACAAATAATCATTTAGGAAAATATTATTTGAAGGTGAAAAAACAGTAGCCAAATTCAGTGTCCCAGAGGAAGCTGTCGACAAAATGTAATCCACAAAATAATACTGAACCATTGGTGCCGATAACACAAGCATACGGTTTGAAATGAACATGGAAAGATAAGCTGCCCATAAAGATAAAATTCCTGCAAGCACACTGTATTGGATTCCGTAACAGAAATAATACAAAGAGTACCATTTATGTATTAAAAAGAATCTCAATCCCCCGGCATGTATGATATGATCATATTGCAAACCAGATACATCCACCCATGCTAATTTGAAATGCATTATATTTGCAAATAAAAATATACCAAATGTAACAGAAAGCATCGTCACAGAAAAGATACTGAATATCCGGGCAGAAACATACCCTTCAATATCCCCGCGAATCACTTGCTGCATAACATATTTGTGTTCTATATCCTCACAAAAGCTGTCCGCAAATGCAATGGCTCCGCATACCAGTATCATCATAGACGGCATTCCATACATGACAATAGAAAAAACATAAAGCACATTTGTATCTAACGCAATGCCTTCCAGTGTTGAGAGAAGCAGCACGCCCATCGTTAATGCAATTGATATCACAAGCTTCATCGAACAGACAGACCTCTTTAAGTCTGTTTTAAAATAATAGCAAAATTTTCTCAAGGTATTATCTCCTTTGCCGTCTGTGCATCAATAATGGTCTGAATGCCCTGTTCTTTCTGCTCGCTTTTTTCAATTCCCTTCACAATCCAGACAGGCTTTACATCATATATGCCTGCCCCCGAAGACAGATCCACATAATAACATAATTCTGCCTCTGTTATTTCATACGTCGCATTTCCGAGTATTTGATTATACTTATTTGCCACCGTTTCAGCAATCACATCCACTGCAGCCAGCGGGACTGACATTCCTTCATCAGAAATCTCAAATATTTTTTCAATGTCCAGATACTCTATTCCGTCCTTTGATATAAATGCCTGTATTGGAGCATTTGCGTCTGCCATATCTGTAAATATCTCACAGTACACATGATAAAGAGGCAATCCTCTGTATATTTGGTTAATACAGAAATAATAGCCTTCATCTGAGGCAGACCATTGATTTTTATAATTTGCCTGATCAATATTTCCGTCCATGTCTTCATGGTATTCTTGCGACTGCATACAATTATAATCTAATGCATATCCTGTATAACTATGCTTAAACTCTATACCCGCTTCCGTCAAGGTTTTGTCAATAATCTGAAAGGCATCTTCACGACTCATAAAAGGCAACTGTTCTTCTGTGGAGTATAAATCTGCATTATATCGTTCATCTGCCGGATCAAGCACAAAAGAGCTGCGTATATATGGCATTAAATCCCTTTGCATATAAGACATCTGGCTGGAAAGCGGGCCATAAGACAATGTTGTTTCTTCCGGTGTGACATAAGTTGCTGTATTTACGTTTTCCCCATATTCGTTTTTTTCCTCATAGCTGTATACTTCATAATTGTCATTCCCGCTAAATAGCGATCGGAATGCTTGATCCTCATTCACTTTTAACATTCTGGCTTTTGCGGTAATTGGAGGTTCTCCAGCTAAATCGGCATCAACAATGACAGCCATCTTAAAATCAACATTTCCCATAGCATTGTTATAACTCTCTGGAAATGTGAACTCCGCATCGGATCTATCGTTTTCCACATAAGTTTCTTCCATCTCGGAACTCGTTTCGTTTCGGGCATCAGGCGCTTTGTTTTCAGCAGCCTGTTCCTGTTCCATATTTCCACAGCCAAATAAGGATAGGGAAAAAGCAATTGCCATCAAAGATATTTTCTTTTTCATTCGATTTTCTCCTTTTCAAAAAACAAAAATAACAATTTCTATTATCCTTCTTTGTGCCATAATTTCAACCCGCCTTGCGTGAAACGACATTTTTTGCCCTTTTTTGGTCATTTTACTTCAGCCCAAAATCCACCCCAAAATGTCTTTTCATGCAGTTTCTTTGTATTTTCCTGATCTTTATTGTATAATACAAAGGGTAAATATGCAGTCTGGTTTCACGGCAAGTGAAATCGTTAAGCAGTATAAATTACATGAAAAGAGGTATAAAAATGCGAATACTCATCTGCGACGATGATGCGCTGATAATTGAACAGCTTCAAAAATATATCAGAAACTTTTTTGAAAACATAAGCGTAAAATGCCCCGAACTGGTCTGCTTTTCTGATGGGGAATCCCTGCTGGCAGATAAAGGTGAAAAAGACATTCTATTTCTTGATATAGAAATGCCCGGAATGAATGGCATCTATGTGGGAAAGGAATTAAAAAAGGAGAATGATAAGATTATTATTTTTATTGTGACCTCTTATTCTGAATATCTTGATGATGCAATGCGGTTCCATGTATTCCGATATCTTTCAAAGCCTTTGGCTAAACAACGGTTTTTCCGTAATATGAAAGATGCGGTTGACCTGTATAACACTATGACAGTAAAAATCCCGGTTGAAACAAAACAAGGCGTGCATACACTGCCTGCATCTTCCGTCATAGCAGTGGAAGCGCAGGGCAGAAAAGTAACGGTACATACCACTCTGTGTGATTTTGAATCCATCCACAATATGCAGTACTGGCTGGAACTTCTCCCTAAAAACCGTTTCTTCCAGACACACCGCAGTTTCATTATCAATCTTGAACATGTCACGGATTTTGACCATAATCTTGTCCATATGTCGGATAATCAGTCTGCTTATCTGACAAAAAGAAAATACAGCGCATTTAAGGAAGCCTATCTCCTTTATTTGGAAAGTACGAGGTAAAGCAAATGATAAATACAATCTGTTATTTTTTCAGTTTTCTTGTAGAAGCAATTATACTTTGGCAATACTCCTTCAATTTATTTCCTGCCAGACACACCCCACGCAGAAAACTTGCTGTGTTATGCGGTTTATATTTTATCCTGTTTTGCGTGTCACTGTCCGAATTTATATGGAGCAATATCGTTTTATATTTTTTGCTGAATTTCATTTTTCTGCTGACACAATGTTATCTGAATTGGTATACAGCATTATTTCATTCTTCCATACTGACGGCTGTTATGACAATGAGTGAATTAGCCGTTTATGGAATTACCAAGCACTTTGCCCCTCGCTTTCTTGATAACGGCAGGGAATTTTATCATCTTTTATTTTTTTCGGTCTTTAGTAAACTCATATTTTTTGCAGTTACTTATATACTGATGCACCTAATGAAAAACCCACAGAAGGATGCAGGGCAGCATGATCAGTCTGTTTTTCTTCTTATTTTTATTCCCCTGACCTCAATCTTTATCATGTTTACTTTCGTAAGCATTGGCGAATCTGTTTTGCTCCCATCGTCACTTGATTGGATGGTTACTATGGGTGCTGTTCTTTTGCTGACAGCAAACCTGCTCATGTTTGAAATCAACCACTATCATCAGAAAAAAAACATGGAATTTACAGAAATGCAATTATTGCTTCAAAAAGAATCAGATTCAGCCCAATATTATAAAATGCTGAATGTACAGAATGAAAACCAGCGTATTTTAATCCATGACATAAAAAAGCATCTGCAATCCATCGACCTGCTGAATGAGCAAAAAGAGTATGCCAAAATAAGCGCTTATATCCGGCAATTGGTACTTTCTCCAGACCTGAAAGAATTTTCCAGACTATGTGACCATGAAATGCTGAATTCCATCCTGTGCCGCTATATGCAGCGATGCACTGACAGCCATATATCTTTCCATGCCGACATACGAAGCGGGACAACGGATTTTATTGCAGACAATGACCTTACCTCTCTGTTTTGCAATTTGCTGGATAATGCTATAACGGCAGCAGGCATTATTCCCGACTCTTTTATTGAGATTAATACGAGCAAACGCGAAAAAACACCATTTATCGTGATAACAGTTATCAATTCCTGCCGAAAAAATCCTTTTCTCTGTAAGGACAGGCAGCTGACCGTAAATAAAGATGGTCATGGATTTGGATTAAAAAGCATTCGTAAAGTGGTCAGCAAATATCATGGCAATTTGCAGATGTATTATAATGATGATATGCTCACTTTTCATACCATTATTACATTAAACTATAAATGAGCAAATTAAAAAATCAGCACAATAAGCCTATGCCACTAAAGCTATAACCCGCTCAAAGCCAATGCGCCTTGCACCACACTGGTAGACAAAATAGATCCGTTCTTCCTGGATATGGCTATAAATATAAGCATAGCCGTCTTTAAAGGACATGGTTTCTTCGCAAGGACAGCCTCATTTCTCATAAATGATTACCCCCGTATCATGTATCTCACGGTCAATCTTCGATTCCTTTTCAATAAGGCTCCAGCAGGTCTTCCGCCTTGCCGCCATCCTCCCCTCCCTTAAGGACGGGCTTATCCCACAGGACGGCGTCACTCTTTCCGGCGACGGCACCTGCGTCCATTCCCATGCTTCCCCTAATGGGCATAAGGTCTGTGGCTGCACCCAAAAGGGCATCACGGGCTGTCCCTGTAAACGCCGTTTCTCCGATCCGGATGTCCACTGGGGCTGGGACAGTGATGAGGAAGTCTTGTATTTCGGCCATACCCTTTACATGCTCTGTTCCCATAATGCAGAAGCCAGGGGCGACCTGCCCCTCCATATCCGTTTCCTGGATGCCAGGCGGCATGACAGCGTCAGCGCCATCGTCTCCCTCCGGGAGTTCAGATCCATTAACCCGGATATCCCTGTCAGGGACATCTGTGAATTATACTGCATAACGCTGAATGCTGCCTAATGTAATCATGCGAATAAACCAGTCAGCGTTATGCAGTCTGGTTTCACGGCAAGTGAAATCGTTAAGCAGTATAATTTATCGGTCTTTTGGACTTTCCCCGGCCTGTTCCAAAACGAAATCCTCAACCCTGGAATCAAGATAAAATCCGTTCCCCTTCATTTCAGCCAACAGCGTATCTACCCTTTGCACAATTCCCTGATTTTTTGCTTTCAGGAGAATTCCCAAAGTCCCTGTGACAGTTAATCCATGATATTTTGCTGTTTTCTTTGCCGCATTATCGTCAATGATAACCAAATCAGCCTTCTGCTCCTGCGCAAGAATCATGACCTCCACTTCCCCGGCATGCAGCTTTGCTTTATACATCTTCTTTTCAGTGTTGTCACGGATAGATTCCACATGAATCCAACTTCCCAATTCCGCAGAGCACGATAATTGGAGTAGAATTCACTATTGCCTTAAGGTATTCTTAAGTTCCTCCAGAAACTCTTCCTTATCATCAAAGCGGAAAATGGAAACATGATTCCTGCCAAGGCAGCTTATAAATTCCTCTTCGGACAATCCTACATTATGATTCCTGTCCGTATACTGCATACTTCCCTTTCCTGACAATGGACACCACGGCATGATAAAGCCCTTTATCCAAGTGCGTCATAAACTATTTTTCGGAGATATTCTTTTTTAGAAAAATCGGTACCGTCAGAAAAAAATGCATTGTATGCAACGAGCGCTGTCCTTACATACATGCTGTTTTCCTCAAAGAGCTTTCTGTCTAAGGGAAAACCCATTTCGTCTGCAAATTGACAGCAAAAAGTAATAGTGGTTCTGGTATTCCCTTCCCTGAAAGGGTGTATTTTCCACAGACATGCCAGAGAATCACAAAATTCAAGTGCTTGCTGCTGCCGTGTCATGTCTATCCACTTTTTCGCTCTCATATCCGAAAGCGTATGATGCAAATCATTTACTATGTCAAAAGGGTCAGAATATTCTACTGATTGTCCGCCCAGCACGTCCTCTTCCTTGTAAATGGATATTGTTCTGGGTATGCCTGCCCATTCATAGAGATCTCCAAATATATATTCGTGCATTCCCAGCAGATGCCCTGTATGATAGTCCCCGCTCAATGGGTTCAACGCCAAATCTTTTAAACGGTAAACAACATAATCCGCTTCTGCATTATCAAGCAGAACTTGATTCCGAATCCCCAATTTATTTCTGAGGATGGGAATATCATCAAATAGATATGGGTCACGCATCCGCAGGCTCCTTTATTTTGTACTTTTTATCCAGAAAAAGCTTTGCATCCTCCATAGTAACTTCTCCTCTTTTTTCTTTTTCAATATACTTTTTAAAATCTTCCGTGGGCTCCAGCCCATCTACTTTAATCATTCCTATTGCGTAGTCCCATGCTTGCGAATTTGTCATAAACACCATCCCTTCCTAAATACCCCCCTGCTGTCCACAGACAGATCAAGGTCTTCTTTCCCCATAGCTGTTTTTATAAAATTCCTTTTCTATTCTTTCAGTATATCATTTTTTATCTTTTATTACTACCTATCTATCCTGAATTTTTGATAAAACCGATTACAGCGGGCCAATGTAATTTGCATATATCCCAACCATTACATATGGATTATCAAAATATGGCAGTCTGTCCAGACCAGGAAGCCATAATATCTTCCAGTCTGAATCAGGCTGCTATGATACGAAAAACCAATAAATCCAGGGCCTGGTAAAATCTGGATTTTCAATCTACCTATGAATTATACTGCATAACGCTGAATACTGCCTAATGCAATCATGCGATTGAACCGGTCAGCGTTATGCAGTCTGATTTCACGGCAAGTGAAATCGTTAAGCAGTATAACCTATCGTTTTTCTATCTTACCTTATCCCCAAATTTTCTTCAAACGCATTAAGGTATTCCAGGCATATATTCTCCCCAGGACAGGCAAGGAATAGCTTTTTCCCCGTTATCCTGCTGTTTCCCATATGGATATCCCAATACTGCAGAATATCCATTCCTATCAGAATATTCCCTCTCCTGTTATAGTTGACATATATCACATCATTCCTGACCGGCATTCCCGCAATTTGGAAGTCCTGAATCGTATGTTGAAATTTCATAACCGGACACGACATTTTTTCCTCATATGTATCCGGCTTTTTATGCCTCTCCCCCCTGTCTCTACCCCATAGCTGATTTCATAATGTATATTCTCTTCAATATCGCGGATTTCCTTTCCGTCCCCGCGCTCTCCTACACCAGAAAATAACCATCAATATCTGACTTGTTTTTCAGGATTTTGTTTTGACGAACCCCACAATGCTCTGCCAGCTTCACAGAGCCCTCAAATGCGACATTTGTCTCTTCCGAAAATGCCCAATCCATCAGAGAACCAAATTTCCTGGTTTCTTCCTCCATCTGCCCCATCAGGTGCTGATACTGTTGAGCCAGCGTTTCCCCCAATTCTATCCTGCCCTGATTGTACTGAAGTATTATCCTCTGTTCCTCTTCCGTCATGGTGTCTTTCGCTATTCCATACAGAACCATTCCGGCCACGTTTCCAATGACGGCTCCCAAAACAGGAATCGGTATAAGCACTTCTCCTAAAACAGCAGACACCGCGCTCACCGTCGCATCCAAACAGAATATCTCGGAATGGATCAGAAAATCCTCCTCGTTAATGACTCCAGCTTTCAGCCTCCCTGCTTCCGCGAGCACGCCGAATACTGCAGAAACAAAAGCCGATGCCACTGCGGCAGGAGTTGCGGTAAAGTTGCTCATCCCATATACGGCCGCTCCTCTGATGCCGCCCTTTGCACTGGCTCCGGCGGTGTCTATCCCAAGCTCCTTCCAGTCGTCTCCGTCAAATTGCGACAGTCTCCTCCCGGCCTTGCGCTTCCTGTACACTCCCATGCAAAATGCCATGCCGCCTTCCGCCGCCAAGGCGACTGCTGAAGCCTTGTACAGCTCTCTCCCAGATGGCTGGCTCTTTTGATACAGCCTTTCGCGCTTTTCCTGATTGTGCCCTTTGATACGCCGTTCTTCCTGCGATATCGTCTTACTGGCAACATTTCTCTGCGCGTCCCTATAATCAATTACAGAAGGCTCGATATCGGAAAAAGCAATGTCCTTATCCCGAAAGAATTCATGGACATACTTCCATAGTCCGTAATCTTCCCCTGCCAGTTTTCTACCTTCCTTTTCCGGCAGTTCGAACAGATATTTTAACCGTTCATAGTAATCCTTGGGAATCTGATATTTTCCGCCGTTTTTTATGTAATCTGGATATTTGTCCAGATGCCCTTTCACAGCATCCAGGCTCAAATGCTTCCCTACAAATTTCTGCTGATAGTCTATCCCGTGTCCTATAAAGTCCACTGGACCGTTATCATCAATCAGGGAATACCCCCTGCCCGCTCCATCTGCCAGGTTTCTTGCATTTTCAAAATAGACCTGCATCCTTTCCGCGATAAAGCCGTGCATCCCTTTTGCCCCGCCTCGGTTTGTCTGCAACAGTCTGCTGACGGATTCCTTCAGCTCCCCAATTTCCCTCAGCGCATTGTCCAGGTTGATATCCTGCTGCGATAAGCCTTTCAGCAATTCGTTAATGCGCATTTGATTTATGTAGTTAATCCAGGAAGCAACGGCCTGTTCCTGCGTATCCTTTACAATTCTTTCCCCATGCATTCACTGACCTCTACACCGCTTTATTCAGCATCTCTGACAGCGACAAGGTATCGTTCACCAAGCCGCCCAGCTGATACTGCACTTCCTCTTTCAATTCCAGGTAATCCATCTCCCTGTATTCCCGTAAGCTTCCATGGAGCTTGTTGAGCCTTCCATACAAAGTTACGGTCTCCTTGCTCAGGCCTTCCACTTTTCCGCCTGTTTCCCGCATCTGTCCAACTGCGCGCATGATTTCCCGTCCTTCCTCTGCGGCTTTGTCGGCAATTTTCTTATTTTTGATGCCCAATACAGCAGTGGATACTACAACAGCGCCACCAGCGATAGTCCAGCCGACGGGTCCCGCCAGCATAAGCAGGGCCTGTCCGCCGGCCACGCCTGCGCCTCCGGCAGACAGGGCCCCGCCGCCAAGCCAGGCCAAAGCCGCGTTCGTTGCAGCTGCGCCGGATAAGGTGGAGATTGCCGTTCCTGTAGAGGCCGTCCCAAATGTCGTTGCGACCCACAATGCCGCAGTGGGCGCTGCGGCTGCGACAGCCGTGCCGCCGGCCACACCTGCCGCGATATTTATGCCTGCCTTTTTCGCCTCATGGTAGGCCTGTTCCGCATACTCCTCTTTCTCATGGAACTTTTCCCGCTCAAAATCAATCTTTTGCGTTATGATATTATATTCTTTTGGGCGGTTTGCGATGCTGTTGACCAAGGCTTCGATTTTCTGAATCAATTCGATGGAAATCCGTCTGCGTTCATACAGTCGCTGGATTTCCCGCTGCGTCTTTCCATAAAAATCATTATATTCGGCGAGAGCTTTTCCGTAGTCTTCCAGCACCTGCTTTTTATATTTTGAGTAAAACATTTACGCTGATCTCCTGTATGTTGATTGATTCCCTTATTTCTTTTTAGAGAATTTGTAGTTGTCGGTTTCCAGGATAACCTCTTCCTTTTTTTCATCCCTCTTCTCTTTTATTTTTTTCCCTAAGAAGATTGCTGTACCAGCTAATATGGTACCTATCAATGCGTTATTTGCTCCCTTATGCTGCTCAAATTCGTTTTTCATTTCTTTTCCTCCAATATTTTTACCGTTATAGCCCCTTCTGATATAAGCTTTTCCGCAAGATACATATCGGCTTTCAGGCTGTCTATGTATCCATCCCACTTTTCTGCGTCAACCTCAACCACTTCCTGCAGACGTTGGTATCCCTTACAGTCTCTTATTTGTCTCAAAAAATCTCGTTCCTCTGCAACAGTCATATTCAATTTTTCCATTTCTTTATTCTGCAGGTCAATACACATTTGCGTCCTGACGGCATCACAATAGAAGGGAAACGCCTCTTTCATTTGATTGTATGCCTGTTCTGCTGTCTGAAGCTTTATGCCACAAAAGATTTTGGCTACTGGATTTTTGGGGTAACACTGAAATAAATCCAAGTTCTGCCTCATTTCCTTTTTTATTTTTTCCCGTCCCTTAATACAGGAATTGGAAGCATTATCCAGCTGCACTGTTTTCCTGGCTGCATCACCTGTAGTCAGCATAGCCCGTTTATACATTTCGTATGCAGCGAGCACTTCTGCCATTCTGTCATTATGGAGTCCCTGCGATATCTCGTTCAGCTCTGTCCGCATGCAGTCAAGTTCATTGATTAATAGGGCTCCTGCCAACTTCAGAAAGTCCTCAGGTTCCTGGCAAATAATATGCAACCTGCCGTCTTCCTCATAAATCAAATTCGTAAGGTTCAATCCCTCAAGAGAGCTTCTATGTATCTCTACTTCCTGGAACTTCAGCTCTCCTACCTTCTCCATGAGCGCTCTGCAATATTGCTGTGTTTCCACAGTGCCAGACATCTCCATCTGTTCCTGCAGGAATGCAGAGAGTTTCCCGGCGGATATCCCAGCCTCATCAAGTTTTTTCCCGCATTTCTGACAGTATACGCTGCCCTCTGACGCGATGGCACCGCATACCTTACATTCCGCCATGGCTATTTCCTCCTTTTCTTCCGCCATGCCTTAGCAGCATCATCGACCTTATCAAGCAGCGTTTTATTTTTCAAACCCGCTACTTTCATAGCTGTAGAGACGCCTTTTTTTAGCTTCTTTTGCAAAGCTTTTCCGACTTCTTCGCTTGCCACAGCGGCAACCGCAGAGCCTGCCGCTATTAATATAGGTCCCCCAACTGTCACTATCGCTTTTCCCGTCCCTTTCAAAATCTTTACGGGTGTCTTGTCTGTGCCTTCACTTTTTTCCGCTGCCCCTGTCATCGTCACATGCTGCTTTTCTCCGCACACTGGGCAAGTTTCGGAATTATCAGGGATTTGTTCCCCACACATCCTACAGAACATGTTCCTCTCCCTCCTTCGTTTTTATTTTTTTATTTCTTTCCACATATCTTTTGCCTTGTCTAATGGTGTCTTCTTCTTTAATCCTACAGCCTTCATAGCCTTATTGGCAGCCTGCTTCGTCTTCTTCTCGACTGCTTTCTGAATTTCCTTAATGGAGCTATCCAAAGTATCCCCACCTATCTTTTTCAGCTTCTTTTTTCCGTCCTGAAGCCACTGCCCCAAAGTGCTCACTACTGAGTCCTGTTGGCGGCAGTCTTGGCAAAGTTCTTCTCCTTCCCCAATAACTTTACCACATTTCCAGCAAAACATTTCCCATCACCCCCCTCCTGAAATCCGTCTGGGCTTCTTCCTCACTCATCGTTTCCGCATATGCTCAGCTAACCTTGACATCAAAAACACTATCCCCCTGGCTCCTCAGCCACATATTAATCTCCCTCCTGAACACCTCGGCTGATATGATATATACCCCGTCTTCCTCGTCTAGCACCTTAGCCGTGGGCAGCCTATCCAGTACAGCCTCCACATTTTCACCCCGGTATTTGAATTTCACCCTCTGCAGTTTTCCTTTTAAAACTTCGATTCTCTGTCTTTCCATGCATAATCATCCTGTTTTTTCGCAGAATCGCGCACTTCTTTGATAACCGCACCCACAATACCCGCAAGTCCCAGCAAGAATGCTCCTGCCACCCCTACCGCTGCATTCCCTTGTTTCTCTGCTTCTTCCCTATTGTAGTTAGCCATGTCAAAAAACCTCTCTTTCGATTAATTTTTTTCTGTGTATCATCTCTATACTTTTCGAATACATCAATCACCGCCTCTGTCATCGCAATTTTTTTCGAAATCCTTATCCAATATCCTTCCTGCTTGTCTTTATCATAGGCATTCAGTAGATTGCACACATCACCTGTAATTGTTGATTTCATAAAATTCAAGTAAGGCGTCGTGACGGAATTCCCTATCTCCATGTTCCGCTGTACCGCTATGAGCATCTGTAGCCTCACAGCAATATTCAGCCCCTCTACCGCCTGCTTCGCACAGCTGACGTTAGTATCTATATCCTTAAGAGATGTCCGTGCCCGCAGGAAAAAACGCCATCGGCTTCTGTTGTCAATCTCTCCTATTTTATGTATATAACCTGGCAGCATCCTTTCTAATTTGCTGCTCGCCATTGAAAGATCATGTTGAGCATAGCTCAATGTTTCATCCCTCATATCAGGATTGTCGATGCCCATTCGGATTGTTCTGGAAGCGCTAACGATTTCGCCAAGAACCATCTGAAGGTTTTCAGCCTTTAGCTCGTTCAAATTTTCATAACATCCTTCTATTGTAGAAACATATCCTTCAACAAAAAATCGAATCATGTTTCCAGGATTCTGCAAATTGAACAATTTAATATACTCTTTTACCTCTTTATCATCCATGATAGCGAATATTCGAATATTCCCAATCAACCCTACAATATCTGTGGCTTGATCTACAATTGACCTATCCGCACTTTCCATTCCCTCTTCACTGCAAGCTTCCGCCAAATACTGAAATACCTGAGTCGCTATCTGAAGAATACCGTCTTTTCCCACTTTCCATCCCCCATCCGCTTCAAAAAACTCAAATTTCAGATTTCTGTATAGGTTTAACTCATCCTTACGTCAAAAATACTGTCTCCCTGGCTCCTCAGCCACATATCAATCCCCTTCCCGAACACCTCGGCTGACACGGTATATGCTCCGTCTTCCTCGCCCAACACCTTAGCCGTATGCAGCCTGTCCAGTACAGCCTCCACATTTTCACCCCGGTATTTGAGTTTCACCCTCTGCAGTTTCCCGCCATACATAAACTGAATCCTCTTCCGGAACTCCCCCTCCTCGAACCGGCTGCTGTAGGGGATATGAAAATGCTCCTCCAACACTTTCAGTTTCCTGATTCTGTCCATCCTATAGAGTGTAGGAAAGGAATCATTGACGACATCAAAATCCTTCCTGACCTCCAAATCCGTTATAAAGGCGGTAAGGTAGAAATAATATTCTGAAAAAAGAAGCGCCAATGGCTGGACTTTTCGTTTCACCACCGCTCTGTCTTTTATCTTCCCATATTCAATCTCTATGTACTGGTGGCTGCGGATAGCCCCTGCGATTTTCCACATGGTATCCAAAAACGAAGTCTTGTGCTGAAGCTCTATGTAATGGAACATCTCATTGCCTATCATCTCTTTTTATTGTCCACCACCCCTGTCTCCTGCCATAATTTCCATTCCTGATGACATCCATTATACACATCGGTTGTGACAGAATATGTCTATCTGGAATAATTTCAAATCTTCAATTTGATTATAGCATCTATAGAGATAATGCGCAATATTTATAAATGTAACTTTATATTTTTAGATTTGTTATCCTATCACTATAAATTTACCGAAAGGATATCATTATGGATATTGGAAAGCGAATCTCTTTTTTCAGAGAGGCAAAAGGATACAGCGTCAACAAACTCGCTACTTTGTCCGGAATCTCTCAAAGTTATCTGCGGGACGTGGAACTAGGAAAGAAAAACCCCACAGTGGAAATACTTTCCTACCTATGTGGCGCACTGGATATCTCCTTGCAGGAATTCTTTGATACGGAGTCGAAGAAAGCTTTCTCTGAAGATCCCCTGATTAAGCAGATATATCATCTAACGCCTTCCCAGCGCAAATCCCTGGCTGCTTTTCTGGATTCTATGATAACAAAATGAACATTGCCTTTCTCCACAGCTTCTGTCCACAAAGACACCAGGAGCTTCCTGAAACAATTAGGACAAGCCCTGTTTTCGACACAACAGGGCTACAAGAGGGATGTGTCAGCACCACAGAACTTCTTTCGTCCCTTCTCTCATCTGTGCTTCCAGCCTCTCGATTTCCCTCTTGCCCTTATGCCACTTCTTTCCGTCCACATAGCTGACCGCCTTGATTGCCCCATAACTATGCACATACTTCGTATCCTTGCGAACTCCATAATAGCCTGAGATTGTCTAAAAACCCCCCGTTACCTCGGCAGGTTCACGTTCCGGTCTTTGGTATATCCTATCGGATGGTCAGGCATACAGTCAACGCAATAATCCCGATTCCCAGGAGGACTGCCAAGACGATGCCATACTTCCCCAAGAACTCTGATATGTCAAAGATTCTCTTTATCTTATAGGCTATGGGGACGAACATGATTATCCCGTCCAAAAAAGGGACGGGATCCGGTATGAACAGGTTCACCAGCCATACGGCCGACTGGATGTACCATGGCAGGCATATATAGACCAGTGCTGCAATCACCATCGCGAACATATCCCCAACCTCCGCATGTCATAAGCTGCCCTTGATATGCTTGCCCCTCTCAAAGGCAACTTTATTTTCATCTTGTCCTATAACAGGACAGATTTGTTTATGGCATATGATACCAACTTTTTGTCTCATTACAAGTCTGGCATTTTCTTCTTTGTTCCCCCATTATCTGGCTCCGCTTGTCATACACGGAAAATTCATAGGAGCCACAATACACGGTAAATGAATTCCGGGGCGGTATCCACCTTCCCTGTGTTTTGCCGTATTCCTCTTTTCTTGTTGTGGGATGAGGGCATAACCCTTTCCTGACAGGCCGCATGCATTCCTCGGCCTCATGCCTCGACCCTAAACGGATATTTGCGCAATAATCTATCCTCTGGATATAAAAGTGTTCTTTCGATATACTAATTTTCTCTGAACACTGCATACAGGCTCATACAGTCCGGCCAACTGCCTGCACAGAAGATTGGCGGCAAATGGCAGGTCAGGCCCGATGATTTCAAAAGGTATCTGGCAGAAAAGTTCCACCGGAGCTGAATCAAAAAGGGCAGCTGCAAGTCCGAACGCAACCAGCTTAAACCGCCCCAGACCAATCCGACTGGCATAATCAACATTTTTCCAAAACATGAGGAGATGAAAAAGAGAGGTTAGAAGACTACCCGGATCTATTGACAAGAAGACAGGCACAGGAATTGCTGCAC
>OFGX01000812.1_pt1 | contig 21437 bp, 17 predicted proteins | sample 1521831 | NCBI WGS metagenome assembly OFGX01 (sample SAMEA3504080, study PRJEB24116) | mouse gut metagenome | biome: mouse gut; feature: mouse-associated habitat; material: faeces | place: Denmark | collected 2011 | reverse complement strand
GTGAAGACGTGCGCCCGGCAGCTGACGGCGGTGAAGGATATCACCCGGCCGGAGCCCGGTCTGACGGCGGCCTACGAGGAGCGTTACCGGCTGTGGCGGAAGCTGTATCCGGCGATGAAGCCCTTTTATCAGGCGCTGGCGGACAGCGAATAAGAAAATAGCAGGCCATCTTTTGAAAATTGGCAACTATACCCTCTTGGCAAATATTTGTCAGGAGGGTATACTGTTACCTGTACAGACCGGCATCCAGTCAAAGGAGGGAGTACCCATATGCTTCGGCTCAGACCTTACAAACCCGGCGACGCCGGGACGATCCTTGCCTGGTGCAGGGATGAAACCGCTTTTCGGAAATGGACCGGGGACCGGTACGCGTCATTTCCCATTACGGCAGCGGACATGAACGAAAAATATATTGGCCGCAACGGGGACTGTCCGGAGCCGGATAACTTTTACCCCATGACCGCATTTGATGAGACCGGCATCGCGGGGCACCTCATCATGCGGTTCACGGATGCAGAAAAGACGGCGCTCCGCTTCGGGTTCGTCATCGTGGACGACAGGACGATCCATTGCCATAAGAGGGCGGGCCATGGCAGCCAGGACTTCACGCATGCCATGATGAATTCCTGCAATCCGGCTCTGATTACGGTAGGGCTGAGGATCGGCCTGGACAGTTATTACGACTATTTCGAGAAATTCGGCTTAAAGACCAAGACAGGCGTAGACCTGCCGGGGGAAGCCGGGACGATTATGCATAAGAAAGAGGGCATGGGAAATGTGGAGCTTGCAACCGTGGCTTTCGGCCAGTCCTTTCAGATCACGCCTATCCAGCTTTTGACCACGGTCTCTTCCATCATCAACGGAGGCAGGCGGATCACCCCGCATTTCGGCGTGCAGACGCTGGATGCCCAGGGCAGCGTGGCGCAGCGGTTCGAATATCCCGTGTCCGCCGATATCGTGTCAGAGGAGACCAGCGCTACCATGCGGGAGATCCTGGAGATGGTGGTGCAGGAGGGGAGCGGGGCCAACGGCAAAGTGGAGGGCTTCCGGATAGGCGGCAAGACCGCCACCAGCCAGACCCTTCCCAGGGGCAGCGGGCGCTATATCGCTTCCTTCATCGGATTCGCCCCCGCGGACTCCCCCCAGGTGATTGCAATCGCCATCGTGAACAACCCTCAGGGCGTGTACTACGGCAGCCAGGTGGCCGCTCCGATCATAAGACAACTTTATGAGAATATTCTCCCTTACCTTGGCATAGAATAGCCTTTGGATGACAGGGTTCGCGCAGCGGTTCCTGGCATAGCCTTTGGATGACAGGGTTCGCGGACTTTGATTTAAAATTCGATGGGAGGAGCGCGATGGGTAAGATCAGCATAACAGCAGTAATGGTTTCGTTCTTTATCAGCGCCATGGCCGGGCCGGTGCTGATTCCTTTCCTCAGATGGGTGAAATGCGGACAGATGGTCAGGAGCGATGGCCCGGCGGCTCACTTGAAGAAGATGGGGACGCCCACGATGGGCGGCCTCCTGATTCTCTTCAGCGTGACGGCCACATCCCTGCTTTTCATGAGGGACTATCCGAAGACAGCTCCGATCCTTCTGCTGACAGTGGGGTACGGGCTGGTGGGGCTCATGGATGATTACATAAAAGTGGTATGCAGGCGTTCCCTGGGGCTCACGCCCTTGCAGAAGCTGTCGGGGCAGCTGCTGGTGACAGGCATCTTTGTCTGGTACCTGACCCGATACACGGATGTGAGCCTGGCCATGAGGATCCCTTTCTTCCCGGACAGATATCTGGACTTTGGCGTCTGGAACGTGCCCATCCTGTTCTTCGTCACGCTGGGCACAGCCAACGGGACGAACTTTACGGACGGCCTGGACGGCCTGGCGGGGAGCGTCACTCTGATGGTGGCGGTGTTCTTCTCCGTGGTGGCCATTGGATGCTCTTCCGGGATAGAGCCGGTGACCTGCGCCGTGGCCGGTGCCCTGATGGGGTTTTTGCTGTTCAATGTGCATCCGGCGGATGTGTTCATGGGAGACACAGGGTCGCTGGCCCTGGGGGGATTCGTGGCGGCCTGCGGCTACATGCTGCAGATGCCTTTATACATAGCAATCATCGGGATCGTCTATCTGCTGGAAGTGCTGTCCGTCATCCTGCAGGTAGGCTACTATAAGATAAGCGGTGGGAAACGGATCTTCAAGATGGCTCCGCTGCACCATCATTTTGAACTCTGCGGTTGGTCAGAGACGAAAATCACCGCACTGTTCACCACCATCACCGCCCTCATGTGCCTGCTGGCCTTGAAGGGACTGTGAGAGAGGACGCGTAACCGAAACGGAACGGGAATAGAAAGGAATACAGGGATGAGAGTAGAAGAGAAATGTGGGGGAAGAAGTTCCTTCCTTGTTATAGGCTCCGGCCTGAGTGGGATTGGCGCCGTGGCATGCCTGGAGCGGACAGGGGCGGAAGTGGTGCTGTACGACAGCAATGCCGCTCTGACGGAGGAAGCGATCCGTGCGCGCCTTCCCCAGGGGAGCAGGGCCCGCTGCGTGGCTGGCGAGCTGCCGGAGGATATCCTGGAGACCGCGGAGACGGTGGTGCTGAGCCCAGGCGTTCCCACGGATATCCCTCTGGTGAAGGCGCTGCGGGAAAAGGGCGCGGAGATCATCGGCGAGATAGAGCTGGGATTCCGGGAGGAGAAAGGCCGGGTAGCCGCCATCACCGGTACCAACGGCAAGACCACCACCACCACCCTGGTGGGAGAGATCATGAAAGCCCGCCTGGGGCCGGAAAAGGTCTTCGTGGTAGGGAATATCGGAAAACCGTATACATCGGAATGCTTTAAGACGACACGGGAGACGGTGACGGTGGGCGAGATCAGCTCGTTCCAGCTGGAGACCACCCCCACCTTCCATCCGGCAGTCTCCGCAATCCTGAACATCACCCCGGACCACCTGAACCGCCATCACACCATGGAGGCCTATGTGGAAGCCAAGGAGAACATTGCCCGGAACCAGACGGAAGAAGACATATGCGTCCTGAACTATGAGAACGGATACACGAGAGCCTTTGGGGACAGATGCCCTGCCCGGACAGTCTTCTTCTCCTCCGCCCGGGAGCTGGAGGAGGGCTATTACCTGAAAGGGGATAAGATTTGGAAGAGCGCGGGAGGACACAGACAGGAGCTGATGGACATCCACCGGGACATGAACCTGGTGGGCCTGTGCAATGTGGAGAACGTCATGGCCGCCATCGCCATCGCAGAGGGGATGGGAGTGCCGCTGGACACGATCCTGCAGGTCATAAAAGGTTTCCGTGCAGTGGAACACCGCATTGAGTTCGTGGCCTCCAAAGGCGGCGTGGACTACTATAACGATTCCAAGGGGACCAACCCGGACGCGGCCATCCAGGGCATCCGGGCCATGAGCAGGCCCACCGTGCTGATCGGCGGAGGCTATGACAAGGAGAGCGAATACGACGAGTGGATTGAGAGTTTCCAGGGCAAGGTGAGATGGCTGGTGCTGATCGGGGAGACCCGGGAAAAAATCGCGGAGTGCGCCAGAAAGCACGGATTCGACAGAATCCGGTTCGCCGATACCTTCCAGGAATGCCTGGAGCTGAGCACCAGCCTTGCGGAGAGCGGAGACGCGGTGCTGCTGTCACCGGCCTGCGCCAGCTGGGGGATGTTCCAGAACTATGAAGAGCGGGGACGGCTCTTCAAGGAGTACGTGAATCGGCTGCGGGACGAGGTAGAGATATGAGGGCTCAGGTGAAGACAAGGCACAAGAAGAAGGCGCAGACGGAATTCTTCTTTGACTACAGCCTGCTGTTCGTCGTGCTGTTCCTGCTGGGGTTCGGGCTGGTGATGATCTACTCCGCCAGCTCTTACGAAGCTTTCCAGAGCTACCAGGATACTACATATTATATGAAGAAACAGCTTCTGGCCATCATCATCGGCATGGTGATGATGGGGGTCGTGGCCAACATCCCCTACCACTTCTGGGAGCGCTTCGCGCTGCTGGGGTACCTGGTGTCCATGGCTCTGGTGCCGCTGGTGAAGACGCCGCTGGGCGTGAAATCCCACGGAGCCAGCCGCTGGATCCGGATTCCGGGCCTGGGCCTGAACCTGCAGCCAGCGGAGGTGGGAAAGCTGTGCCTGATTCTTTTCCTGGCGGTGATGGTCTGCAAGATGGGAAAGAATGTCCGCACCTTAAAAGGCTTTCTCATTATGCTGCTGCTCCCTCTGCCGGTGGTGCTGGAAATCTACATTATCACGAAGAATCTAAGCTCTGCTATTATAATCATGGCCATTTCGGTTCTGATGGTGTTCGTGGCCAGCCCGGACTACAAGAAGTTCATCGTCATGGGCGTGCTGGTAGTGGCGGCTGCGGCTCTGGTGGTGTTTCTGGCCACATCCTCCACGGCGAACGCGGTAGAGGGGGAAGAGGTGAACTTCCGTTTCGGGCGGATCACAGCCTGGCTGGATCCCGAGAGCGACTCCCAGGGCACGGGATTTCAGACGCTCCAGGGCCTGTATGCCATCGGAAGTGGAGGCATCTGGGGCAAAGGGCTGGGTCAGAGCATGCAGAAGCTGAACTTCCTTCCGGAAGCACAGAACGATATGATATTTTCCATCATCTGTGAAGAGCTAGGGCTCTTCGGAGCCGTTGCCATCATCGTCATGTTCATCATGCTGCTGTGGAGAATGATGGTGATCGCCAACAACGCATCGGACCTCTTCGGGGCTATGCTGGTGGTGGGTGTCATGGGGCACATCGCCGTGCAGGCCATCCTGAACATTGCCGTCGTCACCAACACCATACCGAACACGGGAATCTCCCTTCCCTTCATCAGCTACGGAGGCTCCTCGGTCATGTTCCTGCTGATAGAGATCGGGCTGGTCTTAAGTGTGGCGAAAGGGATACAACTGAAGGAATTATAGATTTTTCCGCAAAAAAATAAGCGGAATCCGAGAATCGCAGGTGGGACAAGGTACACAAAGAACTTTTCTCTCATAGGATAGAGTACTTCAATAAATTCAGCCGGATGGTGGTTTATGGATTCTATTCGTATTCAGGGCGGGATCGCCCTGCAGGGAAAAGTTCGTGTACAAGGCTCCAAGAATGCCTCGCTGCCTGTCCTGGCGGCTACGCTGCTGGTGGGGGAGTGCTCCTTCATCAGGAACTGTCCCAGGATAGCGGATGTGCATGCCATGGTCAGCCTGCTGAAAAGCCTGGGGTGCAGCGTGTGCTGGAATAAGACGGGCATCACGGTGGATTCCGCGCAGGTCAGGAGAGGCGAGATGCCGAAGGAGGCGGTGAAGGGGATGCGCTCTTCCCTCTGCCTGCTGGGGGCGTTGATTGGAAGATGCAGTGAAGTGGTGATGGAGCATCCGGGGGGATGCGTCATCGGGGAGCGGCCCATCGACCTGCATCTGTCCGCGCTGGGACAGATGGGTGTGGAGTTTGAGGAAAAGGAGGGCAGGCTGAAGGCTGTCTCTGCCAGGCTCCATGGTGCCTGCATCTGTCTGCCGTTTCCGTCTGTGGGGGCCACCGAGAACGTGCTCCTGGCGGGGGTGATGGCAGAGGGGGACACTGTATTGGAGGGCGCGGCCCGGGAGCCGGAGATTCTGACGCTGTGCCGTTTCCTACAGCAGTGCGGTGCCTGGATCGAGGGGGCCGGGAGCAGCAGGCTGGTGATCCATGGCGGAAGGAGGCTGTATGGAACTGATTTTACCGTGCCGGCGGATCGAATCGTGGCAGGCACTTATCTGTTCGGCTGCATCGGGGCCGGGGGGAGCATCCTGCTGGAACAGGCCCCCAGGGAAGAGATGGAGACGGTGCTGTGTGCGGCAGAGCAGATGGGCGGTCGTGTGTGCGTTTCAAAGGAGGGAATCTATGTACAGGCTCCGGGACATCCCCTCCCCATAGAGCTTGCCACAGCGCCCCACCCCGGCTTTCCCACGGACCTGCAGTCGGTAGTGCTGGCGGTGGAGGCCAAAGGAGAGGGGTGCAGCCGTATCCAGGAGAACATTTTCGAGAACCGTTTCCGCGTGGCCCAGGAACTTCAGAACCGTCTCCGGCTTCACCAGCTTCGTCTTGCGGGCGCAGCGGAATACCTGCTCAAAGTACAGATCCTGGCGCTTGTCCGTGATATAGATAATCTCATCAGGATCGTAAAGGCGCATACGCTCCATGATGGTAGCCAAGTCCGTGGTGTTGTACAGGGACGCGCCGTCGGACTTCAGAATCATGCAGGGCGGCACCTCCTTGGTGTCGGTCTCCTCCTTCACGTCCACCACCAAAGCGCCGTCGCTGATATAGGCCCAGCCCCCCTCTTTCATATAATCCACCATCTCGGGTATCAGGTCGTTCACATCGCTCTCGCCCTTCCACAGGTCGAACTCCACGTTCAGACTGTCGTAATTCTTCTTCAGATCCACCTTGGACACATCCACGATATGCTTCCACAGGGCACGGTATCCCCGCACACCCTTCTGGAACTTGCGGGTGGCCTCCAGGGCCTTTGCCTTGAATGCCGCATCCTCCTTTGACTTGGCGCTGGCCAGGGGGTAGATCTCCGCGAACTCCGCCTCGGTGATAGGCTCTTCCGCCGGATACTCGCCCTGGTAGCTCTCGTCAAAATATGGCAAATCCGGCTTGCGCTCCTGCAGCTCCGTGATCACCATGCCGATGGGCGTGCCCCAGTCCCCCAGATGCACGTCCCCGATGACCTCATGGCCCGCATAGCGGCTGATGCGCTTGATGCTCTCGCCGATGATGGCCGGGCGCAGATGCCCCACATGGAGGGGCTTGGCCACATTTGCCCCGCCGTAGTCGATCATTATCTTCTTCGGTTTTTCAGGCATTTCCAAACCGAATTTCGGTTCCGAATCCATGGCTTTCACCATGCCCAGCAGGAAACTCTCGGACAGTTTCAGATTCAGGAAGCCCGGAGCCACGGCTGCCGCCTCCTTGAATACAGGGCTGTCCGCAAGCCGGGCCGCCACATCATTGGCAATCATGATAGGAGCCTTCTTATACTTCTTTGCCCCCGCCATAGCGCCGTTGCACTGATATTCGCACAAGTCAGGGCGGTTGGACAGGGTCACCCTGCCCAGGGCCGCCTCATACCCGGCCGCCTCGAAAGCCTTTCCCATTTCTTCCGTCAATACATCCAGTATCTTCTTCATTTCGGTTCTCCGTTCTTCCCGCTTTGCCAGAGCTTCCTCTTTCCTGCCGTGCCACAGGGCAAGAGCTCTGCGCATACGCTTATAGTAAACGACATTTCCTTTTGTACCTGAGTACTTTGCTGATATCGTGGAGTATACGTCTTCCAGGCAATCAGGCACAAAAAACTAATGTCGTTTACTATAAGAACTGTCGGAAAATAACTGATACGATTTGTTTCGGAAAATTTGGATAAAGTCCGAAAACACAACAAAAAATGCAAAAAACTCATATCAATCATTTGTAGACAGTTCCTTACGCCGCTTTCTGCCGCAGATAAGGAATTAGGGTGCGGCATGAAACCAGAAGTTGGCTCTGCGCTTTTCTGTGTCAGCATTATACCCCAATTTTCGGTTTCGTGCAACCTATTTCTCCGAACCTGCGTACCTACTATGGAGCATATTTCAAGGAGTGTCACCCCAGCGCCACGTCCAGAGCCATCATGACCGTAAATCCCGCGGCAAACAAAAGCGTCCCCACATTGGAATGCTTCCCCTCCGACATTTCCGGAATCAGCTCCTCCACCACCACATAGAACATGGCCCCCGCGGCAAAGCTCAGAAGATACGGCAGCAGCGGAACCAGGAATCCGGCCATCAGAATCGTCAGGACCGCTCCTATGGGCTCCACCGCGCCGGAGAGGCTCCCATACAGGAAGGCTTTCCTCTTGCTGACGCCTTCTGCCCGCAGGGGCATGGAAATGATAGCACCCTCCGGGAAATTCTGTATGGCAATGCCCAGGGAAAGAGCCAACGCACCCATGGCAGTGATCCCGGCCTCCCCGGAAAGCCACCCGGCATAGACCACCCCTACGGCCATGCCCTCCGGCAGATTGTGAAGCGTCACCGCAAGCACCAGCATGGTGGTCTTCTGTAGGCGGCTTTCCGGGCCTTCCGCCTTGCTGCTGTTCAAGTGCAGATGGGGGATGGTCCGGTCCAGGAGCAGAAGAAACAGGACGCCTGTCCAGTAGCCCACTGCCGCCGGCACAAAAGCCCAGCGCCCCATGGCTGCCGCCTGGTCCATGGCAGGAATCAGCAGGCTCCAGATGGAAGCCGCCACCATGACTCCCGCCGCGAATCCGGTCAGCGCCCGCTGCACCGTTGGGTTCATTTTCTTCTTCATGAGCAGCACGCAGGCCGAGCCCAGCGCTGTCCCGAAGAACGGTATCAGGATGCCTAATGCCGCATTTTTCATAGCATGTCCTCCGAAAGACTTAAGAAATTTTCTGACAGTTCCAAAGTGATTCATGGAGTTAGTTTTAACTAACCATTTGTCAGTATATCACTCTTCAGTACAGGGTGTCAACCGTCTAATTTGCAGAGCCTCATTTTCTTCTCCTTTTTCTCTGTATCATTGCCATTCTGCCTTCAATCTATACAGCAAATTCCCATACTGTGCGGCAAATTCCATACCATACGGCATATTTCCATAGCGGCAGGTTCGGGAAACGCAGAAAGCGCCCAGGGAAAGGCCGCTGCGGAAATTATCCGTCATACACGGAGCGGATCGCCGATATCTACCCTCCATCGTTGACCGATGAATAGAATTCCTCTCCCGTATCAAGACATATGGCCGCAAGCCGTCCCCGGGGAAGCATGCCCTACAGTCGATTGCGATATGATGGTTCCTGCGGCAGATGGATCCCGGCTTAGGATTTTCCTCTAGCTTCCATGTCCTTTTCAGGCGCTAAATGCGCCGGTTGGTTTTCTGCCGCTGGTATTCCTTGCTAATTCCCTGGATTGCTATAATCGATACGCGAATCAATTAATAAACAGGCACAGAAAAGGGGCCGGTGGTGAACCGTCCCCCTTCCTATCAAGCCTGCTCTGTCTGTTCTGCCGGTTGCTACCTGTAGTGTATCTCGTCGTAGCCGTACGTTTTCTGCGAGGAGATTGAGCCGTCGTCGCTATAGTATACCAGGTCATACCCATCCTCGCGGCAGATGTACGCCTCGATGGCTCGTTTGCTGTCGCCTTCATGGAGATAGATGGTAAATTCATTCTCGGCGGTCTGCTCACCGCTCTGCCGCAGGACGCCTTCATCATTGTACCTCTCATAGAAGTTGTACACGCCGTTTTCAGCCCGGGTGTATTTGAGGGATACCTCCCCATCGTCTGTATAGATGGTCCTTCCGGCCTCCCGGCCGTCCTCAAAATAGGTAAGCTCATCGTCAATGACCCCGTAGTCATACCTGACCAGCCCGCTCCGTCCGCCGTTCTCGTAAAATTTCTCAATATGGTGGATGCGCTCGGGATCCCCGGCGGTAAAGTCGTGGTAATAGGTCACGCTTTCCAGCGCACCGCTGTCAAAATAGGTATACGCTTTCGCTCCGATGTCGCCCGATCCCAGAGAGCTCCTGAGGTGATCCACGGTTTCCAGCATTCCCCTGTCGTTGCAGGTGATGGTGTAGGTATTCTTAGGGGTCTGGTACGCCGCGCCGGAAAGCATGCCGTTATCATACTGATAGGTGATGGAGTATTCCTCGTCCGCCGGGTCATCGGTATTCAGGAACTCCTTGTAGTAATTATATTTGTACACAGCGGGCTTTCCGTCATCCTGCCAGGAAAGGGTCAAGGTATAGACCTGGGTCAAGGCCTTTTCGTCCCCATCATCGTCCTCGTTGGTGTGGGATTCGTCAAGAACATAGGTAACCGTCTGCCCGCCGTCCGAGATATCAGCCCCGTAGGTGTACATACTGTACTGACCCTTCTGCATATCCACCGGCTTGTCATCGTCATAATGCCAGGTGATGGTCAGGTCTTCGTCAAGCCGTCCGTCCGCCGCATAAAACCAGGTTTTGGCGGGACTGCCGCCCACGCGCTTTGTCAGCCAGTAGCCCCCGCCATATTCGTAGGTGGCCTGGTAATTCTGGCCGCCCACCATCAGGTGGGACAGTTCCTGGTACTGCGTGGATCCCGAGGATTCCTCTTTTTCGCAATCATATCCCCACTCAGAGCTGGAGTAGTACCGCTCCTCCGGCGCCTCCGGTGTCTCCCCGGCGGCATACCCCTCTCCCGCTTCCAGAATTGGAGTGATGTCGGAGGCGATGCGTGCGCCCCACTGCTCCGGCGACCTTTCGCAGGGGCTCCAGCTGTACCGGTAAATGTATAGCTGGTTTCCCGCGGCGTCTAAGGTAATTTTTTCCACGGGATATACCGCCCTGCCGCTTAAAATGACGTTTCCAGCGCCGACTTCCATCTCATAGCTGTACTGGATTTGTCTGTACAGCGCACCGTTGGAGTATTTTAGCAACACGGTGTCCCGACCGCCATCCTCGTTAAAAGCGACCTCTGCGTCGCCGTAAAGCCCACGGAAGTTTCCCCAAGTCCAGGTGACATCTCCTTCTCCGCCAGACGAGGATAAAGACGAATCTCCGGCAGACGGGGATGAAGACGAATCTCCGCAACCGGAAAGAAGAACAAACACCAGTGCCACTGTCAATAAAATCGTTGCTATTTTTTTCATTTTTTCCTTCCTCTCTCTGTTCTGGCACGCTGGCGAATTTGAACGTGACAGAACAATATTTAACTTAATAATATGAACGCCCAGCCGTTATCCCTGCATGTGTCCATCACTGGTTCCGATGCTTACAGGCACTTTTATCCCGGCTGTCCAATGTCCCTTTGGAACTTTGCCGTCGCCGCCCCGGTGCCCTTATCCTGCTCTTCCGAAGCGGCTTCACTGCTTTTTTCTTCCGCCTGTTCCGAATGGCTTCCGCACCCACTGGCTTCTGCCGCCTTTGTCCCGTAGGATACAAGGCCCATACAGAGCGCTCCGGCTAAAACCATTGCCACAACTTTTTGAAGTCTTTTCATGTCTCTTCTCCTCCTTCATTTATAATATCATCCCGCCCCACTCAATGAGGGATGTCCCCTCATGGCTGGCGGGCCTGATTTCAGGGATGGAAGGCTCCGGCGTATGGCTGTCCACAGGCCGGAAGCAGAACCAGATTCGGAAATAATGATCCGGCAACGTCCCTTCTATCACCAATGGCATGGCCGCGTCCACCAGTTCCGTCGTCTGGGGGTACATGCGGTAATCGGTATCCTTGTCCAGCATATCGTCCCAGAACTCAACAAAATCCCGGATTTCCTGCCCATTCAGCCCATAGGACTCCAGGATGCCCCTGAACTGGTCGCTGCGCTCTCCCGCATGGACGGTAAACCCCTCCACTGTCTGGAACATGCCCGGAATCGTCCTGGATTCATAGAAAAGATAAGGATATCCCTCTTCCCCGTCCACTGTCAGGGTTCCGTCCGCCTCAAGTTCTATTTTCCAGGAATCCGTGTAAGTCGGCAGCGTCTTCGTCAGAAGTTCGCTTTCCGAAAATGTCAAAGTACATTGGGTGCCTGCTGCCCCATACAGATAAATATTGGGTTTATAGCAGTTGATATCATGGGCCATGCGGATCTTCAGCACCAAATCCTCAACCATTTCACCGGGCTGCGGATCCGGCGGCAGACCTCCATAATTGTAAGGCGTGAACCGATCGTCGATGATGCCGAGCCACCATGGGTCTACACCCGCCGCCCGGCTTTTGAGCACATTCAGCAGATCGTTGAGCAGCGCCAGCAGCTTCGACAGCTTCAGATATTCCCCATAGGGAATCTTGTCCTGCATTTTTCCCGGAACCATATTTTCTATCATATCCATGTAAGCCTGTATGACCGTAATCAAATCCTGTAAGACAAGAATGGAGGCATGGGCATTGTCCTGTGCGTTATTGTCCAGATTGTTCTCCAGCTCCTCTATAGACTCAACCACATTATTGTTCCACCATCGTTTGAACAGCGTCATTGGCCCATCGGATGAAAGATAATCCACCATATTGGCAATCTTGTCCACCTTGTCATCGATTCCGTTGTTCAGCGAGCTGTTGTCATTTTCTATTTCATACTGGATAAAGTCTGAGATCAGATCATTGCGCTCCGTCACTGCCTGATCCACCGGATTGTCAGGCTCTCCGGAACCGCCGTCCACCCAATCCTTTATCTCCTTCGCCTTCTCCCGTTCTATCTTGTGAATGGAGTCTTTGCCCCAATCGCGCAGATAGTCGATCATGTTCTCTATGTTTTTCGCTTCAGAAGGGACTTCCTCCGGAAGCGGAGGCGCAGCTGCAGCCACAAGCCCCATATCCGGAAGCATTCCAAGAAAGAGGCTGACGCAGACCGCCAAAGCCACCAGACTTTTTCCCTTTTTTCCCATGTTCATTCTGCCAGCGCTCCTTCCATGATTTTAGACACGTACCACTTGATGTTGTCTTCCCTTTCCGCGTCCACGCCCCGCTCCAGGGCATCTGCAAAACAAAGGGCCGCCTGCTGCGGTTCATCCTGTTCATAATAAATGATCCCCAGATAATAGCAGGGCATCGGATCCATCCTGTTCAGTTCCCTTGCCCGCAGAAAATAATAGATTGCTCCCTGATAAGAACCTTCCCCCAGCCTGGCCAGTCCGGCCATATACTGCATATGGCTGCTGCCGGGAAGGTCCGCGGCGGCGGCAAGGTACAGTTCCCGCAGCTTTTTCGCGGATTCCTCTGTATTCTGCAAGATGTAGATGCGCTCCATATATTCATAATATATCTGGGACGAAGCGTCCTCCACCTGGCTGACACAGGACAGCGCCGTCCCATAATCCCTCAGAGAAATAAATTGCTCCGCCCGGGCATACAGGGACAGATCCGTGACACCGAACCTTTCGTCCAGTTCGTCCAGAAGTTCCGTCGCCTGGTCCAGGTTCCCTTTTTCAATGCAGGATACCGCCTTTTCAATCCGTTCATCATAATCCCCGATGCCGCCTGCGGATGCAGTCTGTTCGGCAGCCAGGCACAAAATCAGGCACACCGGCAGGGGCAGCATGGAAAGCGCCGCGCCTTTCTTCCCCTTCCATAGCAGCTGCAGCCCAATGCCTGCGGCTGCGGTCAGAAAGAGCAGGATGCAGAACAGCAGGCTGGTCTTCCATAAAAAGGCGCCGCCGATGGCAAGCAATAGAAACAGACCATAAAATACAATCATGTCTTACTCCCCCTTTCTGTCTTCCAGAGCCTTCAAAAGGTTCTTATTGTGGTAGGAAATTCCATAGACATCGTTTCCGTGATCCTGATAGGGCAGGGATTTCTCCACTTTGCGGGAATAAATAATCGCATTATCGTAATCTCCCATGGCTTCATAGGTATTGGCTATGGAAAAATAGAGCGCCGACATGGTCCCCCCGCATTCCTCGGCCTTATGAAAGGCTTCCAGCGCTGTCCCGAAATCCTTTGCCCCGAAGGCAATCGTCCCTTTCAGGTACCAGCCCATGGGCAGATCGTCCCGGACGGAAAGGATTCGCTCCGCGGACGCTGCCGCCTCCACATAGTCGCGGCTGGTAAAGCATTGGTAAATGGCTGTCATGTAATCCCAGAGCAGGGCATGGGACTTTATCTCCGCTATCTGTTCCTCTGAGAGTTTTTCGTATATTCTATACTGGAAATCCGTCCATGCGGCGCTGTCATCCATGGCAAGATACTGGACACAGGCATAAAGGCAGCCTTCCGTCTCTGGATTCCCCTCCGGACCCGCCGTCAGATCCCCCAGCCTTCCGGCCATCTCCAGAGCCGTTTCCGTATCCTGTATCTTCAGAGCGGAAAGGGCCGCCAGATACAGCGCCTGCACGCTGTCAGGATTCTGCTGCAGGCACTTCCCGGCCATCTCCGCGCAGGCCTGGTAATTCCCAAGCTTTTCCTGGATGTCGGCACAGCGCAGGGCGGTTCCGCTTTCGCCCGACAGCTCGTAGGAAGCTTCATAATATTCCAATGCCGCTTCATAAGCATAGCAATTGGCGGCCGCCTCCCCCAAATCGTATTTTTCCAGAGCCAGCTGCTCCTCCGTCCGCGTCCCGTCATCGAACAATCGGTCAAACCGCCGGATTGCCTCCAGGGTGCGCCCGTAATGCCCGGCCTCATCCACCTTGTAGCTGCTTCCCACCTGATAAGCCACATGCTGTAGAAGCAGAATGTCTTCATTCGCTTCCGCCAGAGCCAGAGCCGCTTCCGTCAGTTCAGCTGTATAACCGCCCTGGGTTCCGTATTCTGACAGGAGCCGGAACATGCCGCAGGCGGCAAGCTCCTCCTGATAGCCGTTCAGCAAAGATACGGCGGCCATTTTCCCCTCCTCCAGGTCCCCGGCGAACAGCACGTCCTCCTCCGTATAGCGTTCCGCTGCCGCCAAATTCAGAAGAATCTCGTCCCGCAGAAGCTCCTGCGCCTGGGACAGCTCCTCCAGACTGCCAAAATACCGAAGCAGCGCTGGATACCATTCCGCTCCAAGCGCGCGATTCCGTATCCTGCTTTCCAGCTGCTGCATGGAACCGCGCTCCGACAGGTACAGTGCGCCGATGACTACATCATCCCGATATTGTCGATAGATATTTTCCAGGGAATATCCGGATTCCTCCCTCACGATGCTCTCAAAGGCATGGGCCCTTGCCTGAGAGAGGCCGAATGCAGCAGCGGCCTGCTCCATATCGCCCTCCCTTAAAGCCTCATATCCGTCTTCCAGAGAGCCCTCTATGGCAGCCCTCATCTGCTCCTCTACGGAAAGACTCCCTCTGCTTCCCATCAAAAAGGCAAGAAGCAGCGCCGCGGCAAAAGGGATGAGGATTTCAAGTTTATTTTTTATCGTATTCCCTGAAACATCCGTCCGGGCCTCCTCCATGCCTTCCGCCCTTCCATCCGGACCAATCCTATGTAACACCGCCGCAAGAATCCCATATCCGCAGCAAGCATCGAAGACGCGCAAGGCCAACATGCCGGTGACAGACCGTATGGGAATTTTCAATACCGCATCCTTCAGGGTAAAAATGCCAATCCAGACAGCCAAAGTTGCTGCCAGTACCCCAAAGTCTTTCAGGAGCCGCCTCGCCCTCTTTTCTGTCCTGACCAGGACGCATTTCTGCATCAATCTGTCCAGAAACACCGAAACCATGAAAAGAGCCGCACAGGAAAGCGCCAGCGGGGCCGCTATATCCCATAGGCCGGAATCCAGGGAAAAAAGCCTGCCTGTCAGCTCCCTGGCTTCATCCAAGGCCATCCAGAGATAAAATATGACCAGGATCCATAGCTCTTCCTTCAATACCGCCAGCCAGTTCCGCCGGATTTTCTCGAAACCGCCCTGTCCTTCCGGATTCCGAAGGCAGAAATACACCGTCAGGCATCCAAGCGCAAGAATATTCCCTGTTGCCATGTATGTCTTTTCCAGCCATGCAGGAAGCGTCTTCCCTCCAGCCAGCATTGTAGACACACATAACAGTGAGCCCAATACCCCGGCAGAGAAGGCCGCCAACGCCAGGAGCTGCCTCTGTGCCTTATGTCTCATTTTACTTTCCATCTCAATCCCCTGTCTTTCATCGTGCAGATAAGGAATTGTCTCCAAATACCTGATACAAGTTCATGGCGGCTTTTGTTGTATTTCCGGGCTTTTAACTGAACAAGTTGTATCAGTTTTCTCTGACAACTCCTAAATCGTTTTAAGCTACATATATTAATTCGCACGAGATTGAGAAAAGGGGACAAAAAAATTTCCCTTGCCAAAAAAATTTCTGCCCTGGCAAGGGAAAATAAATAGAACGTTTTTCTGTATATATATTATCGTAAAATCATATATCCGGCTTGTTCAGGAGAAAGCCCGGAAATACAAGGAAAAAGGCTATAAACTTACATCGGTTATTTGTAGACAACGAAGTCTTCCCCACATTGTGGGACGAATGGAACCCATGCCAGATATATGTTATGTCTTTATGATGTAGAAACAGCCCGAAACAGATGGACTGAAATCACACATTACCTGTAGCAAGTAAGACAGCTGTAATCGAGACCTGGACGACTTCCGAAGACACCGCTGCCGGGGAAGGAGACGACATCAATGCCGGCAGAACCCATTTTTGTACCGGGACTACATGTGGTCCCCTGCATCGGCATGGCCATACAAGTCGCAAGGGCCACATCAATATGCTGTTGTCAGAAATTGAAGCTGCCGTCCCATACAGGCATGTCGGAAAGGTAGGCGCTCTCCACAGCCGGAACATAGTACGCGCCATAAGCTTTCAGGCCGTCATCCATAGCCGCTTCGGGCAGTTCCACATAAAAGCGGTAATAGGGCATATAATACCTCTCCCGCTCTCCCGCGCGGTAGACCAGCTCCACTTTCCCGATGAACTCCTCTCCGGGCATCTCATAGGGCGCTGTGGTGATATAATTGCCTTTCCGCAGAAGCTCTTTCGCCTCCTCCGCCGTGATGATCGGATACTCTCCCACCATCCTCGACAGATCAGGCCGGAAGCTCCTGGCCAGGTACAGCCTGCCCTGGTCATCGCAGTAAAAGGCTGTCCGGTTGAAATTGTAATTGATGATGCGCTGGACCATATCCTCCGCCCGGTCATAAAATTCAATCCAATAGCTCTGCTGGAGATAGATATTGTAGCTGCCGCCATAGATATTCGCCACGGGATGCTCCATCCCGATGAAATCCTCGTACTCTTTTTCCAGATACTCTGCCGTCTCCGCCAGCTCCCCATAGGCAGCGTAATGGGTAAAGCGATATTCCTCCGGCAGGGATACGGCCGGTTCAAAAGATACCGTAGCCGTCATGGCCTGATTCACCTCGATTTTCAGCCCTTCCGCTTCCCCGATTAGCTTCGTGGGATTGAAATACCCTTCCGGCACGGTGTCCCCTACCATCTCCAGCTTCTCCGTTATGATTCGCTTCGTCTCTTCGTCCGGCACATCATCCGTGATGGTCAGGGATTCCTCCTCCAGTCCTAAGCTGCCCGCGACCTCAATCAGGAATTCCCGCATTTTATGAAAGTCTCCGCCCTGTGCGATGTAGCTCTCATCGTAGGAGAGAACATTTTCATACACCGGCAGAGATGAAATCCCCAACGCCTCGCCCCAGGGGTTCGCATTGACTAACTCCGAGATGTCATGCACTCTGACGCCCTCATAGCCCGCTGCTTCCTCCTGCCCAATCTCTGTCACGGAAAGCATGGGAAGCCCTGTGGCGTCCCCTGTCTCCTGTGTGCCGGGTTCCTGTCTCCCCTCTGGGTCATGGGACGCGTGGAGCGAGGAGTCCTGGCCCGACTGATTCTGTTTTTGTTCCATGACAATCCATCCCACGCATGCCGCCAGCAGAAGACCGGCCGCTGCGGCAGCCCATTTCCACAGACTTCCGGCCCTTTTCCTCCCCTCCCGGTTCCGCAGCCTGTCGGTCTCTTCCAGGATAGCATCGTCCAACAAGTTCAAAGCGTCACTAATCTGTTCTTTCCTCATACCACAAATCCCTCCTGTTCCAGATAAGCCTTCAGTCCCTGTCTCGTGCGGTACAGCATGCTCTTCGCCTTGGATTCGCTCATGCCGAAATATGCGGCCACTTCTTTCAGGGAATCCATATAGTAATACCTTCCCACGAAAGTATTTCGGGCTTCCGGTGTCAGCGTGCGGAGATAAGCGCCGATGGCCTCCGAGAGCAGATGCAGATTCACGTCCTGTTCCGTGGCATCTTTGCCGGAAACGCAGTCTTCCAGCTCGGACAGGGACAGGGCGTATTCCGATGCCTGCCGCTTCTTCCGGTTCCGTCCCCGGAGCATGTCGATGGACAGCTGTCTGGTGATCCTGCCCAGGTAGGCGGAAAGGACTTCCGGTCTGTGGGGCGGCATGGAATTCCACGCTTTCAGATAGGTATCGTTGACGCTCTCCTTGCTGTCCTCCAGGTCAGCCAGCACATGATAGGCAATCTTCGACAGATAGCGCCCATATTTGCGCTCTGTCTCCTGAATCGCGTTTTCATCCCTCTGCCAGTACATCCCTACAATCGCTTCGTCCTGCATCCCTGTTTCCCCTTTCCTGTGGCTCCCTTTTGTCGCTCCCATTCCCTGGCATTCATTCCCTGGCTCTTCTGCGCCTGCCCGTTGTCTCTTCTGCGCTTACTCGTTGGCTCTTCTGCGCTCCGTTCATCGCTTTCGTTATCAGATATGGAATAACCGGATTCTTCTCCGATTCTTTCTTATATCCTCTCGAAACCTCCAGGCCGCATATCACACTGCTTTACGGAGCTTCTTGGGGCTGATTCCCCCGCTTTCCGGGTGCCTTTCGGCCTCAATACTTGATTCCGCTTCCAAAATTCCAAGAGCCTTTTTTCTCTTGCGCTTTGCTTACCGCTTTCACTATATATTCCGACAAAATCAGGAGTTGGTTGCACGAAAAAAGAATTTTTATAGATTTTTTCCTTATTCTTTCAGATAGTCCAACAACGGTTCCAGATATGCCCGGTCTGTCCAGTCGCAGGCCTGCCCTACGGCACACATGAGCGCTTTCATCCACGGCTCATAGGTGTCGGGGTCTCTCTTCGCCACGGCTTTCTGCAGCATCCTGCACAGGGCTCTGTCCCGGAACGTCATTCTGCTCTCATCCCAGGTTCCCCGCCCGTAGAAAAGCGGAATTCCCTGCAGCCCTCCCGTCAGGTTCCGCGCTCTGATTTCCTCCAGCGCGCTTTCGTCATAGGGGGACGCGCCGATGCAGAAAACGGCTGTCCTCTTATCCTGCAGTTGGACGATGTGCTTCTTCAGGAACGCCAGCCCGGCTATGCCGGATGCATATATTCCGCCGCATAATACAATGGTATCGTATTGCTTCACCATGTCCAGGGTGGCTTTCGGCACCTCTATGCAGGTAAAGCTCAGGGTTTCCCGGAGCCAACCAGCGTACTTCTTCGTGGCTCCGTATTTCGACTGGTATAGGATGATTCCCTTTTTTGCCTCTGTCGTCTCTGTATTCATCGTTGTTTCCTTTCTGTAACGCTATTTCATATCTCTTTTTTTGATTCATTCCGTCCCATTCCGCAATGCATCCTCCAGAGCTTCAAGATACACTTACTGCTCACGGTGGCCCCGGAAATTGCGTCTACTTCCAGCGATTGGCTGTCTATCACATCCTCAATGATTTCCTCTGCTTTCCCGCCCAGGCCGTTTTGATGCTCTGTAATTTCTATCTCTGCCAGTTCGTGCCCCTCCACAGCCACCTGCACTTTCACGGCAACAGGCCCGGCAGAATATTCGCCGAAACAGGCTCCATCTGCAATCTCCTCCAGATTCGGATTGCAGACAGGAATCTGCTTCACGCGGTCAACCATCGCCCCTAACGCGATTATCCCTGCCCCAGCCAAAAGCGCCACCGCGCAGCACCCTGCCGCAATCCATTTCCCTTTCCTCATTTCCGCTCCTTTCCGCCCATTGCCTGATTCAAAAACGCTTCATAGGCGCTTTCCTGCTGCCCATATATCTCGTCCGCTGAAATCCCCGGCGTGGTCACGGAAAAAACAGTGCCGATTCCAATGGTGTAGATCAGCATGTTCAGATGCAGCTGTCTGGCCTGCTCCGCGCTGATGCCCAGCTTATCCGCAAGCAATCCGGCTGTCCCGGAATCGGCCTCCGCCCGGTACAGGTCCTCCAGGGTCGATATCCCCTCCCGCCGGTGCAGGATGAATATCTTGTATAAATAAGGCTGTTCTTTCGCCAGCTGGATATATGCCCTGCCTGTGCTGCGGAACAGGTCGTCCCTGTCGATACGCTCTGCCACATATTCCCGCACGAAACAGCGGACACGCGCTGCCACGTCCCGGCGCAGGCCGTCCATGTTCCTGCAATAGCTGTAGATTGGCTGCACGGAGCACCCTATCCTGTCCGCGATATTCTTCACCAGAACCTGTTCCATGCCGCTGCTCTTCGCTATCTCAAAGGCAGCGTCCACCACCATCTCTTTCGTGATTCTCTGCTTCGGCATCTTCACCACTCCTTGTATGCAATCCTATAATTCAGTTATACAAATTATTTATATAACTGAATTATATAACTGGCTACAGAATCTGTCAATAAGTTCCTTCGCCGCCTGATGCCCTGTTTCCATTCTTTCACGCAATTTACGCGACTATATAAATGGCATTTAATTCCGGGCGCACATGAAACTCCCCGCAGCAGAGCTGCGGGGAATTAGACCCGGAGAGATTAAACACAGCAAGTCATGCCGTTTATCCGGTTTGTGTGCAAGATTCAATCACCGAATATATATTTAGGAAGCAAAATCACCTGCCAGATTAGCTACTCATCTAATTTCATCCTGTCAATTCCGAAGATATTACGAGAAGAGAGATACATGAAATTGTTTTCTATATATGCGCTCCCTGATAGCTTTAATGGAGTATTGATCACTTTTATCTTTTCCAATGTATCCTTATCCCAAAAGGCGATTTCCGAGCAAGGGTAAGAAATGGTTACCAGCATATCCCCGCTTACCCCTGCACAAACGAACATTTTCCTGTGCGCTTTCTTCACAGATGCCTGGATTTCGAAGCTTCTTATGCTGATTTTGTAAAGTTTTCCATCGTGACCGGCGGCATATAAGGCTTCTCCGTCAATATGCAGGCTGCCGATGTTTTTCTTCCCCAGGACAAGGTTCTTTTCAATGGAAAGCGTCCTTTTATCCAATAGCAGCAGCTCCCCTTCCACCGTTCCGCCAATCAAGTATAAACCATATGTCTGCAGACTCCACATACTGCTTCCGGAAACAGTGAACTCTTTCTGCCGATACGACTGTTTGTCAAGAGTAATCACTTTTCCGTTCCGTATGGAACAATAAATGGTCTCATCATCCACAGTCATCCCACATATATCAGAGCTTAAATCATTGCCTAACTGCCACTTGCCTAACAGTTCATAGTCCTTTTGGCCCAGGACATAGAGCGTACAGAAATCATAGATATAAATCCGATCGTCATCTGCAATCAGCTTTCTTGACAGCCCATCTTTCCCGAACACTGTCTTCTGACAAAGAATGTTTCGGGATGTTTTATCGATTTTCAGCAGCTTTTTCCCACACATACAGTCGATGCACTGCCCTGTCACATGGAATCCTGTGACGATTCCGCCCAACTCTGCTACGTGCTCCATTTTTCCCTCCTACGCAGACGTAAGTCCGATCTTTTCCGTCTTTTCACACAGCCAGTCATGCCGTTTATCCCATTTTTGTCCAAGCTTTCACCTCATGGGACTATCTGCTCCCCGTTTTCATCCGGTTCCCGCAGCAGTTCCGCCAGAGCGTCCAGTTCACGCAGCTTTGACTCGCCCATGCTAAATCCACCACTCCGGCGTCAGTTCCCCCAGCGTGGCGGTCCGTTTCCGCTC
>OFGX01000810.1_pt1 | contig 21451 bp, 20 predicted proteins | sample 1521831 | NCBI WGS metagenome assembly OFGX01 (sample SAMEA3504080, study PRJEB24116) | mouse gut metagenome | biome: mouse gut; feature: mouse-associated habitat; material: faeces | place: Denmark | collected 2011 | reverse complement strand
CTCTCCCTAGCAGATAAAATCAAACCATCAGCAATATTTTTACGATAAATATCCAAGTTACGTGTTCCATTTTTTCGTCCCTTCGGTTTATCATGGACTATAGGAAAATCCAAATTTACTATATTACCTTTTGGTTGAATAACCTCATGCACACATCCTTGCCAATAAAAATCAGAATTATTTTTTATAATACGTTCACGATAATAGGAAAATAAAGGTTTACCATCTGCAGTCATATTGATAATATATGGCAACATTACAACATCAATTGTTCCATCTGTGTTTTTCATAAATTCAGCAATTCCATCTGCTGTTTTTTGTGGTACAATATCGTCAGCATCAAGCCATATCCAATAATCTGATTTGATTTGTGATAATGCAAAATTACGTGCTGCAGAAAAATCATCTATCCACTCAAAATCATAAATTTTGTCAGTAAATTTTTTTGCAATTTCTTTAGTATTATCTGTTGAACCAGTATCAACTATAACAATTTCATTAGCAAATTTTGTTGCACTAGTAAGCACTCTTTCAAGTACTTGACTTTCATTTTTTACTATCATACACAAACCAAGTGTCATAAATCTAATATCTCCTATATATCTAATTCAATATATGAAAAATATAAAAATAAGTATCCTATTAAAGCAAAGTATTTTTATAATTCTTAAATTTAAATAAATATTTAATAGCGATTTTTGATAGGTTTTTTCGTTTTTTTTGTTTTTTGCATTTTTTTATTAAAAGATATTAAAAAATGGCAACCAAGTTAACTTAGTCGCCAATTTGTAAATTTTGATTTTTATCATTTAAACTTTATTCCATACATAACTGCCATATACATAATTCATTAAATAACTGATTTGTTCATCATTTGAAAAATCAAGTGGGTCACTTAAACCAGTTACAGTCCAACCTCTCTTATCTTCAAAAATGAATTTTTGTCTATAATCAGCATTGTTGCGATGCATGTGAAATGCACTTTTTCCAATATAATTAACACTTGCAGGAATAGTTATTTTTTCAACCATATCAAAAAATGAAAACATATATGCAGGAATTTTTTCGACTTTACTACCAAAATTCAAATTCGTTATAGTTATTTGTGCATAACCTGCCCAACCATAGTCACTTCCAAATACATACGCATTTTCACCACGTATCTCATCATAAATTAAATCTCTACAATTTATTGCATTCCAATTTAGTGTTGTAAGATTTTCACATTTACCAAAGGCAAATTTCGCCACTTCTACAACACTTTCTGGTAAAGTAAGTTCTGTTAAACCGCATTGTGAAAAGGCAGAGCCTTTTATATTTTTTACATTTCCAAGTGATACTTCTTTTAGACCACTCATTCCTCTAAAAGCCGCAGCACCTATTTGAGTTACACCATTAGGTAAAACTACCTTTGTAAAAGGATATTCTTTATATCTGCTTACAGCATCAAAAGCATAATTAGCAATTGAATATTCACTCATACTTTCACCACCAACAACTACTTTGCTAGGCTCAGGCAAAATCAATTCTGCACTATTACCCAAATAGTCCATTACAATATGTTGGGCTACATTATCTTTTTTGAAAGAGTAAAATAAAACATCTTTATATTGTGTAAATGCTCCCTTATCGTTTCTGTTAGTACAATAATTTAACGTGCAATCTAACATGCCTTTTAGCCTACTATTATTTTCTGGAGTCAAACTACTTTCGTTACACACCTCAACAAGTCTAAAATCATTAAATATTGTTAAAGGCAAATTTTGCACATTACTACCCAAAGTCAAACTATACACACTTGCTTCACGCTTACTTTTTTTATTACATGCTACAATACCTTCTTCAATAGTATGTATATTTTTATCCAAAACTAATTCATTAATAGCAATACAATCGTAAAAAGCATAAGTACGTATTATTTCTGTATTCTCTCCAAAAGATATATTTTTTAATTTTAAACAATAATAAAACATATATTTAAAAACTTCTTTACAATTTATATTTACACTAGTTAAATTTGAATTATAAAAAGGATAATCTCCAATTTGAACAAGTGTTTCAGGAATATCTATATTTTGTAAGTCAGAATATGCAAATGTATATTCTCCAATTTTTGTAACTTTGTGCAAGTTTATATCAGTCAATTTCTCACAACTTCTAAAAGCATTTTTTCTTATCTCGCTAATATTTTTTGGCAAATCCATTGTAGTAAGTTTTGTACATAATCTGAAACATTCTTCTCCTATAATAGTGATACTATCAGGTAGTTTTACTTGCTCGAGCATTGGACATTGATTAAATGTACCTAATGGCAACTCACTAATTGGACTCGCTATTTCCGCCTTTACTAAATTAGCACATTTCCAGAAAACATATGTCTCCATACTATCAACACTTTCAGGAATTATTATTTCTTCTAATCCTGTCATTGAAAGTGCACATTCGCCCAAACTCTTTAAAATATTAGAAAATTTAATATTTTTTAATTCTGTACAACTTTGAAAGGCATAAGGTCTAATAATTTCAATATTTTCACCCAAAATAACATTGGTAATTTCTGTGTTTTTAACAAAGGCACTACGACCAATTTCCTTAACAGGCTTGCCTTCATATTCATTTGCTATAGTAATTTTTGTAGGAATTTTTACATCTTTAATAAAACCATTACAAATTGCAAAACTTCCGTCCTCACTCAAAGAATAACTCAAAACTTCAGCACTTGGTTTCTCCTCTGTGCCACCTTCGCTCTTACCACATACACAAACTCCACTGGTATATGTATGTTTTGCCTTATCTTTTATCTCTTCACAACTTTTGCACTTATGCCAATGATTTTCTGCATCATTAGACCATTCCATTAACCACTCGTGTGTATGCTTATATTTGTCAAATTTACAAGATGATAATATCAAGCATAAACTACAAACTAACAATATTGCCATAAACATAGCAAAACATTTACTCTTTTTCATAATCGCTCCTTATTTTATGAATAGATAAAAAAATAAATTTTCTTAATCTATTTATTATTTATAAAATAAAACTTGCAAAATGAGTAATTTCCCTAAAGTGTCAGAAAAAGTATACTTTTTCTGACACCAAACCACTTGACAAAAATATATAATTATTTTATAATAGAGTTGATAAAAAAGGTAAATTTTACCAAATTTATAATTATTATTTATAAAACAACTAATGGCAAAAACTGTCAGAAAAAGTATACTTTTTCTGACAGTTTTTTCACACTTGATAAATATTTTAAAGAAAAATGTAAAATATATGCAAAAATTTGCTTTAATATAATTTTCATTATTAACAAAATTTGTTGATAAATAATTTTGATACAATAAAGTAATTAATTTTCAAACATCAAAAATTAATATTTTATTTGGAAAAAAATTATTACAAACACTTGTAAATCTAATTGCTATATGTTATAATGATTAAAATTGATTACAATTTTGGAGGAAATCTAATGCAATATTCACATGAAGTTATGTCAATGTGCCCAGTGGCACAAGGTCCTAACCACGGTTGTGCACCAATTCCTGAAGAAGGTAAATGGGTTCAAGCACGCGAAATTAAGGATATTTCAGGACTTACACATGGTGTTGGCTGGTGTGCTCCACAACAAGGTGCATGCAAACTTACTTTAAACGTTAAAAACGGCGTTATCGAAGAGGCTCTTATTGAAACTCTTGGTTGCTCTGGTATGACTCACTCTGCTGCTATGGCTGGTGAAGTTTTACCTGGCAAAACTATTCTTGAAGCACTTAATACTGACTTAGTATGCGATGCTATTAACACTGCTATGCGTGAGTTATTCTTACAAATAGTTTATGGTCGTACACAGTCTGCTTTTTCTGAAGATGGTCTACCTATTGGTGCTGGTCTTGAAGATTTGGGCAAAGGCTTGAGAACTCAAGTTGGTACTATGTACTCTACTAAACTTAAAGGTGTAAGATACTTAGAGATGGCTGAAGGCTATATTACTAGAATCGCTTTGGACGAAAATAACGAAGTTATTGGTTACAGATTCGTTCACCTAGGCAAAATGATGGAAGCAATTGAAAAAGGTATGTCTCCTAATGATGCTTATGAAAAATTTAGCGGTCAATATGGCAGATTTAATGAAGCGGTTAAGACTATTAACCCTCGTAAAGAGTAATAGGAGGTATAGATAATGGAAATTAAATTTGAAGGATATGAAAGAAGAATTGACAAAATCAATGCTTGCCTAAACGAAAATGGTATTAAAGATTTGGAAGATGCTTATAACATCTGCACTCAAAAAGGTATAAATGTTGACGAAATCGTAAGAAATATACAACCTATCGCTTTTGAAAATGCTATTTGGGCTTATACTGCCGGTTGTGCTATTGCTATCAAAAAAGGTTGCAAAGTTGCAAGTGATGCTGCTGAAAGCATTGGTGTTGGTCTTCAAGCATTTTGTATTCCAGGTTCAGTTGCGGACCAACGTTCTGTTGGTTTAGGACATGGTAATCTTGCTGCTAAACTACTTAGAGAAGAAACTAAATGTTTCGCTTTTCTTGCTGGTCACGAGTCTTTTGCTGCTGCAGAAGGTGCTATCGGTATTGCAAGAACTGCAAACACTGTTCGTAAAACTCCACTTAAGGTTATCCTTAACGGTCTTGGTAAAGATGCTGCTTATATCATTAGCCGTATCAATGGTTTTACTTATGTAAAAACTGAATTTAACCAAGCAACTGGCGAACTTAAAGTTATCTCTACTACTCCATACAGCAATGGTGAACGTGCTGCTGTTAGAGTTTTTGGTGCTAATGATGTTAACGAAGGTGTTGCAATTATGCAAGCAGAAAAAGTTGACGTTTCTATTACTGGTAACTCTACTAACCCAACTCGTTTCCAACATCCAGTTGCTGGTACTTACAAAAAACTTTGCTACGAAAAAGGTATTAAATACTTCTCAGTTGCAAGTGGTGGTGGTACTGGTAGAACTCTTCACCCAGATAATATGGCTGCAGGTCCTGCTTCTTATGGTTTAACTGATACAATGGGTCGTATGCACAGTGATGCACAATTTGCTGGTAGTTCATCTGTTCCTGCACACGTAGAAATGATGGGACTTATCGGTATGGGTAATAACCCAATGGTTGGTGCAAGTGTTGCTGTTGCCGTTGCAGTTGAAAAAGCAATGAACTAATTACAAAATCAATAAAATAACTAATAAACATATTTTATAAAAAAATTGACATAAAACAAATCAAAGTCGGATATACTCCGACTTTTTTTGTTGAAATTTTTTATTAATTGTTTTTCTATTATAATTACCATATAATCAAGTCAAAATTCAAAACTACTTATAAATAATCTTTCTCATAAGACTTTATAATAACGAATTTTTCTTAGCCCGACTGAAAAACAGTCAGGCTATTTTTTAATTTCTTTTTGATTAACAATAATTTTTATATGGTAGCAATTAATTAGTTATAATAAAATTTATTGTAACAATTATTTAAGTTATAACAATGACAACATGGACAGCAATTACAGCAACAATTATTATCACAAATAATATAATAAACTCTTTTACAATTATTGTTAGGTATTTTTATAATTGTTTGAACCATATTGCTATAAGTTGTAATTTGCGTTGTATCAGAATTATAAGTTATGCTTGCAATATTAGCGATAGTTTTCATTTTAATTCACCTTCACATCAAATTCTATATTTAAAACTTCACTTGGTGCTAAACTACTAATAACAAAACCATTTGTTGGATTATAGGCAGGATAAACCACACCATTCATTTTTACACTATTTTGCACAAATGTTGTGCCATAAGGAATTGGGTCTTTAAACAACATATCAGTTTTAGTAACATTTCCAACATTTATTATATTAATTGTATAGTGTAGGTTTTCACCTCTAACAGCAAATAATTTATCTACACTTTTTATTAATTGAATTTTATCAGATATAACTTTTACCAAAATTGGTTCAGTATTTTCAGTATAACTTACATCACCTCTTAATTGGTCTTTTACTGTATACTTTAGTGTTGCATAATGTGTTATAGTGTCAGTTTTAATCTGGTGATTAGCCTTTAATTCATATTCTATAATGATAGTCTCATTTGGCAACAAATCAGGCAACACAAAGCCTTTTACTGGGTCATAATCTGGCATTACGATTCCATTTATTTTTACACTTCCCTTCACATAATTTGCATCATTAAGTTGTGGGATTTGAAAAAAATTATTAAATATTTTTGTTTGAGAATTGTTAGTTATACTTACAGTATTGCGGGCATTTTCATCTTCTCTAATAGTGGTTTTATCCGAATGAATTTCTTTAGATACGGAATAAGATAAAATTTCAGTGTTAACCATGTTGCTTTCCGCATTTCCAAAAGATTTTTGACCATTAGGCATTATTGCATTGTAAGTTATATTCAATTTATTTGATATTAGCATAACTACTCCATTATTAATCTACTACTACTTGAAAACTTGTTGTCGCACTTTGATTAGGTGCTAAGTTTGATACAACGTAACCGGCTTCTGGACTATATGCAGTTACATTATTTCCGTTGATTAAAACTGAATTTTCTACAAATGTAGTACCTTGTGGAATACTATCAGTAAAATATATATCATTAATATCAACATTTCCATTATTTGTTAAAGTTATTGTATATGTTAATGTTTCACCTTTAATAGCAAAGGCTTTATCAACACTTTTTACCACACTAAGTTTATTTGAAATGACATTTATTGTAATAGGTGTTACATCTTCACGATAACTGATAGTGCCTCTTACAGGGTCATTTACAGTATATTGAAACTGAGAGGTATCAACTACAGGATTAACAGTCATTGGATTATTGATTTGCATATCATATTCTACTGTCAACACTTCGCCAGGATTTAAGTCAGGAAGATAAAATCCTGAATAAATGTTATAATTTGGTTGCACAACTCCGTTTACTTTGATGCTGCCTGCAACATAACTGCCACCATTAAGTTCATAGTTAGAAATAAAAGTATAGACTAGTTTTGTTGCTGAATTGTTTGTGATAACTACTTTATTGTGAACGATTTCTCCTTCTTTTACCAAAGTTTTATCAGAACTGCTTACTTTTGATATAGCATAAGATAAGATTTCAGTATTGACAATGTTGCTTGCTAATTTCCCAGGTGTTGCTCCTTCCTCAGGAACCATTGCATTATAAGTTACGTTCGATTGATTTGGTATAAGCATTATTTTTTTGCACTCCTAATTAAAAATACTACATACAGCCCCTATTATAAGAGCAAAATATGTAGTAAATCAATTAGATATTTAATATAAATTATTATTATGTGTAGGTTAAAATTATATGTATTCTTACTATATAATATGATATTGATTAATAATGTGTTTACAAAACAACCTGATTTTTATGTAAATATTTTGTTTTAAATCAAAATATAACCTTAGTTTACTAACTTTTAAACTTGCTTAATAATTTAAATTTTTTATCTATTAATATCATATTTTTTGAGTTGGTCACGGCTTCGCACAATAAATAGACATTAGTTGGTTCAACTATGATGCATGTGTCAATAATTAAATGTTAAGTAGTTTATAAAAAAAACTAAAAAATAATATAGACAGCCATATGAGTTTCCAGTTAATTAGTTTTATTTAGTTATATTTTTCACACATCGTTATTATAGTATTATATTTTGTATTATAAAAACAACCTATCTAATTTCTCCACAGCATATTAACGGATTTTTTGCTGTGATTTTAGAATTAGTTGATTCGTAAGTCTTTCAATTTAGTTGACATACGCATTAAAATATGGTATTATTTATATAATTAAATAGATAGTTCGTTTGCACCATCCTATCGTTAAACAAAACTAGGGCATCATAATAGAAAAATTATTTTTAGGTGCAGTCGTTTAGTCACGATTGTACTTTTTTTCGCAATAGGAGAGATATGTATTATTTAAAAACTTCGGCTCATTTTGACAGCGCACACTTTCTTCACGGATACAATGGTAAGTGTGCAAATATCCATGGCCACCACTGGCTTGTGGAAGTAAAGATACTCAGTAGTAAACTGCAAGAAAGCGGCGAAAAGCGCGGTATGATTTGGGACTTCGGCGATTTTAAACAGGCTGTTAAAAAACTTGCAGCAGGCTTTGACCATACTCTTATTTACGAAAAAAACACCCTTAAACCTACAACCATCGCCGCACTAAAAGAAGAAGGGTTTACATTATATGAAACAGATTTCAGACCCACCGCAGAAAACTTTGCTGCACACATATTTACTGACCTTTGCAACAAAGGCTTGCCTATTTCCTGCGTGACTGTTTACGAGTCTCCTGAAAACTGTGCAGTGTATGGTGAGTGATATGTACTATTTTAAAGTTGCTGAAAAGTTTGTAAGTATAAATGGCGAAGGTCCACGTGCGGGTGAACTTGCCGTATTCTTGCGGTTCTGCAACTGCAATCTTAATTGTAGTTATTGCGACACTCGTTGGGCAAATACCACCCACGTAAAATATGAACTTGCTTCTGCGGAAGAACTTGTTGAATATGTAAAATCAACAGGTGTAAAAAATGTTACCCTTACCGGTGGAGAACCTCTTTTGCAGGCGGATATTGCACGACTTATAGTTATGCTGGGCAAGTCAGGTGCAAAAGTTGAAATAGAAACCAACGGAAGCATACTATTGAAAGATATCGTTTCCCTTTCGCCCCGTCCTACCATTACCACCGATTATAAACTTCCTTCAAGTGGAATGGAAACATTTATGTTAATCAAGAACTTTTCTTACCTTGCGTTACATGATGCGGTCAAGTTTGTGGTAGGTGATTTTTGCGATTTAGTGCGTGCTAAAGAGATTATAAATGAGTATGAACTTATAAATAGATGCCACATTTATTTTAGCCCTGTGTTTGGAAAAATCAAACCCGAAGAAATCGTGGAGTTTATCAAAGACCATAAACTTAATGATGTTCGATTACAACTACAGTTACATAAAATAATTTGGAACCCCAATACGCGCGGGGTATAGGAGAAAGTATGGATATTAAAGAAATAGAAAAACATATCCGTGGTTTATTAGTCGCCATAGGTGAAGACCCCAATAGAGAAGGTCTACGCGAAACACCCGCCCGCGTAGCACGAATGTACGAAGAAGTTTTTGAAGGTATAAAATACACCAATCATGAAATTGCGGAAATGTTTGGAAAAACTTTTGAAATTCCGTCTCACCATAATTTAGGCGGCGCAGTAGTTATAAAGGACATAAGTGTATTCAGTTATTGCGAGCATCATATGGCACTTATGTACAATATGAAAGTCAACGTGGCATATATCCCGCACGGAAGAGTTTTGGGACTAAGCAAAATCGCGCGAATCTGCGATATGGCAGCAAAGCGACTACAATTGCAAGAGCGCTTGGGACAAGACATTGCCGAGATAATTTCGCTTGCGACCCTATCCCCCGATGTGGGTGTTATGATAGAAGGCTGCCATAGTTGTATGACTTCGCGTGGGATAAAAAACGTTTCGTCCAAGACGATTACCAAAACTTACTTCGGTGCGTTCAAAGACGATGTTTCTTTACAAAATCTTTTGGAGGATAAGATATGAAAGCACTTGTATTATTAAGCGGTGGTGTGGATAGTGCAACCTGTCTAGGACTGGCAGTTCAGAAATATGGTGTGGCGGACGTGTCTGCCCTTTCCGTTTACTATGGACAGACACATAGTAAAGAACTTGATGCGGCACAAAAAATTGCTGACTTTTATGGTGTTGCTTTAAAACGGCTCGACCTTTCAGTCATATTCGAAGATTCTGACTGTTCGCTCTTGGCAGAGTCTCCCAATGATATACCATTGCAAAGTTATGCTGAACAACTTTCTGTAACAGGAGGCAAACCTGTTTCAACCTATGTTCCTTTTAGAAATGGACTATTTCTTTCGGTAGCGGCAAGCATTGCACTATCGCATGGGTGCGAAGTGATATATTATGGTGCCCATGGCGACGATTCGGCTGGCAATGCCTATCCAGATTGCAGTGAAAAATTCAATTCTGCTATGAACGAAGCCATTTATACTGGCAGCGGCTGCCAACTTAAAATTTTTGCACCTTTTGTTAACTTAAACAAATCGCAGGTAATAAAAAAGGGACTTGAACTTGGTGTTCCATATAAATATACGTGGAGTTGTTATTCTGGCGGCGAAAAACCTTGCGGTGTATGTGCTACATGTCGTGACCGTGCTGATGCATTTAAAGCCAACAAAATAGAAGACCCTGCAATAAAAGGAGAATAATATGTCAAGAGAAAAGCAGAACGAAGGCATTAAATTGCTTGGTAGCAACAACACGAAATATCCGCAGACTTACGACCCGTCCGTTTTAGAAACATTTGCAAACAAACATCCTGAAAGGGACTATTTCGTAAAGTTCAACTGTCCTGAATTCACAAGCCTTTGTCCCATAACAGGTCAACCCGATTTTGCTACAATATACATTTCATATGTACCATGCAAAAAGATGGTTGAAAGCAAGTCTTTAAAGTTATATCTATTCGGGTTCAGAAATCGTGGAGATTTCCACGAAGACTGCGTGAACATAATTATGAATGACCTAATTGATTTGATGGACCCCGCATATATTGAAGTATGGGGCAAATTTCTGCCCCGTGGTGGAATTTCAATAGACCCATATTGTAACTATGGCAAAAAGGAAACCAAGTGGGAAAAAGTAGCTTGGGACAGACTTTCGTGCCACGATATATATCCCGAAAAAATTGACAACAGATAAATAAAAGCGGACTCTAGTCTGCTTTTATTTTTTTTATTTAGAGTACACTCCTTTTCATTCAATGAATGGCAAAATCTTTTATGCCGTGTCTAACTCAAAAATTTGTGACGAGCAAAGCAGCGAGTAATTATATCCAATCATAGCAAGCATTATATTGTACGAAGAAAGATAACTAAACAAAAAAAGCCTAAATAAGGCATTTTGCATAAAAAAACATACATAGAGAGTTTAATGTACTACTTATAAGTGTGTTTGTTGGTGCCAAAGGCGGGACTTGCAATGAGCATTGCGACGAAATAACGAGCCATTAACGAGTGTCACATTATTTCGGTAGGTCACGGCTTCGCACAAAAAATATGACCTAAGTAGTAACTTAGGTCATTTAATGGTGCCGAAGGCGGGACTTGAACCCGCACGAGGTCGCCCTCACTGGATTTTGAGTCCAGCGCGTCTGCCATTCCACCACTTCGGCTTATTGCTTATATATAATATCATATTACTTAAAAAAAATCAACACTTTTTTAACAGAATTTTATTTTTTATTCAAATTTAAAAGATATTATCCTACTTTTGCCATTATTGTTTTTTATTTTGCATAAAATAAATTAAAAAGTAAATAATTAAATTAAAATATTGTATTTAAAGGTTTTTATGTCTTATTATAATTATCACTCTAATATTAAAAAGAAAATTAAAGAAAGCACAATTACCGAAATGTTTATTGTAGATAATTATAATAAAATATCACCTTGTCTTATTGTAAAAACAGACGATAAGCACTATCCTATACGTGAATACAGGTGGCAAGAATATTTTGATATCGCAAATTCTATAGGAATAGTAATACAAGATAAAAGGACAATATAATTATGCAAGTAAACAAAAAGATTTTAATAAGCGAAATAATTGGACTTATATTTTGCCTTGCAATGTCATTTGTATTCCATTTTGCTTACGAATGGCTGAATAAAACACAAGCAATTGCATGGTTATTTGCCACTAATGAAAGTGTTTGGGAACATAGTAAGATTATTTTTTACCCATACTTTATTTATAGTATAATAGAATTTTTTATTTTAAAACCCAATATTAAAGTATATTTAACGGCAAAAAGTATACCTCTTATACTATCTATACCAGTTATGATAACGCTTTTTTATACTTATTCAGGAATAATTGGCAAAAATTTTCTTGCAATAGATATTGCCATTGCCGTTTTAATTATAATTGCAAAGTTTATTATAAGTTATAAAATATTGATTAAAGGGTATTTTTCAAAATATTGGTATTTGTATATATCTATTTCTATATTTATTTTGATTTTTTTGATTATTTACACTTATTTTCCGCCACATATCAATTTATTTTATGACAAAACTAAAGATATATACGGAATAAACATTTACAATTTATCCTGATAATTACAAAAATAAGCAACACTTAAAAACCTAAGTGTTGCTTGTTTTTAATTTAATGAATGCTATTATTTCCTGCCTTTACCTTTTTTATTATATTTACTATCTGAGTCAGGCATATTATTTTGGTTGCTTAAGTTAGTATCACTATCCACTTGGTCTATTTGACTTTGCAATTTGTTTACTTTCCTCAAGTCATTCTTCTTAAACGCATAAAACATTATCTCGTCTTGTGGCGACTCTAAGGCTTCTATATTCAACACATCTGTTTCCTTTATTACAAACGTCCAGTCCTTATACCCCACCTTATAGTTATTTACTATTGTTCCTCTTACATTGCGTACTGGTTCTTCTTTTGTTTGTTCTTGCACTGATTGGGTATTATTACTCTCTTCTTTCCTTTCACTATAGTATTGTGCATACGGTACTGGTTGTTGTGGTGGTGTTTTGTTTCCTCTTTTTGACATCATTACTATAAACATTATGATTACTAATATTACTAATGCTGCTATTACTCCAATTAATATCCACACATATAACGGCAAATTCTTTAGTGTTGCTCCTGCGCTATCTTTTCCGTTACTATCCCCATCTGTTAATGTATTTGTTTTGGTTGAAAACTTATATGGAATTGTTTCCTCTACTCTTTCTCCCTCATACTCTACTACTACATTTCCTTTATACTGGCTTTTTACCCTCAATGCTATTTGATAGTTTGTTTCATATTTTAGAGTTGCAGTCCCTCCTAGTTCTTCGCCTATAGTTATATCACCTTTACACTCATAGATAACATAATCAAAATACTTTTCTATCTCTTCATTATAGTCAGATTTTAAGGTTGCTCTGTCATTCTCTTCACCATTCTGCCAGCCTTCTATTTTAAATACTAATTGTTGTATTGCAAGTTTTGTCTCTACATCGCCTTTAGTATTATCATGCCAAATGACATTATCTACTTCTCCTCCACAATTAGTATTCATACCATTTTTAAACTTTATTTCTATTCTGTATTCATTTACACTAAAAAATGTCCAACTACTACTTGTTTTATCTATTTCGTTATTATCCTTATCATATACTTTTATTTCAAAATAGTTACTCCAGTCTTTTGGCAAACTCATTATACTATTAAGTTCAAAACCATCTGCTTTAAATGTTTTTGTAATTTTTCCTTCTGGTTTATTTACTTTTAAACTCTCTATTTCAAATTCAAATTCTTTTTGTCCTACAATTGTATAATCTTCTAAGCCATCTTTTAATTTAACTATTGCTTTATACTTCCCAGCATTTTTTGGCAAATGTGTTATTATGACACCCAATTCTGTTTGATATGCTATCACCAATGAGTCCTCAGTCAAGCCACTTCCACTTACTTTAAAGTTCGCCTGTTGTCCACTGCCATTAAATGTTACTTTTTTATTTACTATCTCAACAATTACACTATTATTTGTTGCTCCTGTTTGCAATAAATCTACTGTGCTGTATACTTCCGCTCCATCTAATACCAATACACTATTGCTACTATTGTAATCTGCATCACTACTTTTTAGTTGTGCTTTTATCCAGTATGATTTTACAGTAGTAATATCAAAATTAGCAAATATGTCCTCCAATGTAGTTTCAGTAGTACATGATGAATCTGTATAATATGTATACTCAATACTATCTTTGTAAGTTTCCTCTATTTTAAGTTTAGGTACACTCAATGTTATGCCATTTATACTTTCTTCTTTAGCATCCCATTCTATTTGTATCTTCTTTTTAGTTATTTTCCATTTATGTTGTAATTGTGGTATTGTATTTATCTCTGCTAATGCTGGTGTTCTATAATTACTATTTGTGCTTGTAAACTTTTCTACTTTTGCAGTATAAAAAGTACTTCCTGTATTTACATTAAGTTGTGTATTACCACTATATGTAGGAGTTAGAAAAGATGGCAACCCTTCCTTAATGGTTACACTTTGATTTAAAGCATTATATTCCAAAGAGTCTGCGCTCCATTTGACTTTGCTAAAGTCTATTTCTGCTTTATTTATGGTTATCTTTATCCACCTAACAGTATCTGACTCAAGATGGCTAGAATCAGAGGTATCTGCTGTTCCAATAAACTTTGGTTTTCGTTTTTCTTTAACTGCAGCAATTTGGTCAGATGTCCAACTATATTTTTGAGCATCTGTATCCACCTGAGCATATACTTTATTTATCCATTCTTCTTTTATTTCTGCCTTTACCCAATACTCACCAGCATTTTCAAACACTTTTGTAGCATTTGGATATGTAATTGTTAAATATTCATTATCTTTTTCATATATATTTTTATCATACCAGTCAGTATTTTTATTTGCTGCCACAATTTCACTTAATGTTTGTGTTTTTGTATTGTATGTTGATGTCAAGTCTTGTGGATTTTCCACTTCATTTACTAAATCTCTTATAACTTCACTCAAATTTAGGTGAATTGCTGGTCTAATATAATTATTATCTGCAACGTTAGTTGTTGTACTAGAACCATTGATAGATTGTACAAGTACTTGATTATAATTATTACCAGAACGTAGCCAACTATTAGAAGTTGCACCTAATTGATTTGCAGATAAATCCCAAATAGAACCACTTAAAGTAGTAGTTACATATTTTCCACCTATTTCAGATATGCTAGGTATCCAAATATAATCATTGCCCCAGTCATCATATCTTACATAATCTCCACTTGCTGTTGTAAAAATATCCCCTGGCACATAAACGGCTGAACTTGGCCAACCAGTTGTTAAATTATGCAAAGCATCGTTTGGAAGATTAAAAAAGTTTGCAGTACCAAATCTTGACCAAGACTGAGTATGTTGATACTTTACATTTTTTGGCTGAACCAAATATTTTTCGGCAAAACTTCCACTCACAAACTGAGCGAAACTTGAATTAGTTAAAAGATTATTTCTTAAATCACTTCTACTATAAGCATTATTACCTTTAGTGTCTGAATTATTGGAATAATATATGCTACTTATGTTTGTACTATTAGCCATATATAAAGTTACAACTATATCTTCTTTACCCGCAGTAGTACTATCTGTTAAAGTTATAGCAGAAACTATCCATTGATAACTTCCAAGTGTTAAAACTAAACCATTATATTCATTGCCAACATTTGTATTAATAGTTGATGCTGGGATAACATAACTATCTGTTTGAATATCTTTGTTTGATTTTATATAACTGATAGGGTCTTTTTCTGCAAATAATTTTTTATTTAAATCTACAACAGCAAGACTATTAAATGAGCCCGACGCATCATCAAACAATTCTACACCATTTGCAACTGCTGTTGCAGAACTAGTATTAGTCAATGCAAAAACTTTAGTAGGAGAAAATAAGAATGTTGCTATACTACTTAGCAGTAGAATAATTAATACAACTATAACTGCAATTAAAAAGTTAATTTTTATTTTTGCTTTTTCCATAAAATTTTCTCCTTAAGTAATGTCTTTTACAAATGACTAAAATGTACATAGAATAATTATATCTATGTACACTTAGTAGCGATTTTTAAGATATTAATATAAATATTTGGTTTAATTTAACTAAATTTTTTACAAAATAATTACTTTAATATTGACATTATTTTATTTTATGATTTATAATTATATTGAATAAGTACATAGATATAATTAATATATGTACTTATTTTTAATTTAAAATTTATAATTAATTTTAATTAATACCGATTTTTGATAGATTTATTGCATAAAATGCTTTTTTTTACAAAATTAAACTTTACATAAAAACTACACAATAAAATGTAAAATTTTATTGTGTAGTTTTTGAATATTTTTTTATTTAGTTATTACTTATAGAAAAATTTTGTCTGTATATTTTCTTTAAAAACATAACATTTATGATTAATAAATAAGTTTATTATTATCAAGTCCAGCACCCAAACATAAAATTGTATCTGTAACTTTAGCATTCTTTAGTAACCACTCTTTTGCTTTTTCGTAACTATCTACATATACTACTCTATCACTAGTTTTACTTATCCCCATATAAAGTTGCATTGAATCATAACCATCTTCTACCTTTTCTCTAGCGCTATAAGTTGGCATAATAACTGTAGTCCAGTCGCCTTGCAAAACTTTACAAAAATCTTGAAACAAGGCTTTTGTACGTGAGTATGTATGAGGCTCAAAAAGTACTATTAAATCACCATCATCAGGCAAGTTATAATAAGCAGCGGATATGGCAAACTTCATTTGTTTAGGGTGATGAGCATAATCTACTATCATTTTTGCTCCACCTGTCATTATCCCCAAACACTGAAACCTATTTTTTATTCCCGGGAAAGTTGCAAGTGCCATTTTAATTTTGTCTTTATCTATACCTATTAAATCACATACAGCAATTGCGGCTAATGCACACTCTACATTAACTTTATTAATTGTGTATAGTGTAAAGGAATTATACAATTCATTTTTTTTGAGCACGTCAAAGTTAATGTAGTTACTACGAGTTACAATATTACTTGTTTTAAAATTGGCATTATCTGTACTATACGTAATCATATCTGCTTTAATATTTTTTAATCTTTCTTCTTGATTAAAATCAAACTCTGCATTATATACCACTGCTTTGGACTGTGACATAAACATAGCAAAAGCAAGATACGTATCTTTTAGTGATTTATAACAGTCTGGGTGGTCATAATCAACATTAAGCACAACACCAATATCCGGATTTAATTTTAAAAAACTTTTGGAATATTCGCATGCCTCTGTAATAAAATACTCTTCCCCATCACCAAATAAAATATCGCTGGATGTCGCAAATTCCCCGCCTATATGAGAGGTAAAACTTTTATCTGCAACTTTTAATATCCATGCTATCATTGCAGTAGTAGTTGTTTTGCCATGAGCACCACTCACCGCAATTATTTTATCAAAATTTTTAGCAACCAAAGCAAGATAATCTTTACGTTCCATACTTTTTTTTGCGGACAATAATTCTGGATGATTATTTTTTATTGCACTAGAATAGACAACTAAATCAGCACCTCTTGCATAATCTCTGTTTTCGCCAATAACAATATCAACACCCTTATTTTTAAGTTTTTGAATAATGTCAGAATTTTTACTATCTGACCCTGTGCATTTAATACCCAGTTTTAAAGTATAAGCACAGAGTTTGCTCATACTTACACCACCAACACCAACAAAATGTACCCAATTTAGGCTATAAAAAAAATTATTCATAAAACAATATATGCAACAGCAAAATAAAAATCGACAAAATTTGATTATTTACTAAAAATTTGTATATAATTTATCTAAAAATAGTTTTTGATAAAAAGATTAATTTTTTTATATAAACTATTGAAAATTGTAAAATAATAGTGTATAATATATGTATAGAAATGTAAAAAGGGGGTTAAGTTAATGCAAATTAGCGATATAAGAATCAGATTAGTAAAAAAAGATGGCAAATTAAAAGCAGTTGCTTCCATTATTATTGAAAATGCTTTTGCGGTACATGACATTAAAATTATTGAAAACAATAATGAATATTTTGTATCTATGCCTAGTCGTCGAACTCAAGAGGGAGATTATAAGGATATAGCCCATCCAATAAATAGTGAAACACGCAATATGTTATCAGAATTAATACTTAAAGCATATTTTAAAAAACAATCTGAAGAAAACTAATAAAATGCTAGGTTTTACCTAGCATTTTTATTTAGCATTTATGTAAAATAAGTAATTAATAATCCAACTCCTCAAAAATAAAGAGTTGGATTAAATTTTTAGTTGTTGGAATTTTTAATATTCTCTGGAATTGTAATTTTTTCTGCACCATTTTTTAATGTAAATGATACACTTGTGCTCTCATCCATTGTAAATTTAATTTCTAACTGACCTTCAGTTATTTTATATGAAAAACTTTTAGCACTTGTATCAACTTTACCTACATACCAACCATCTTTCAATTCAAAATTATTAGTATTTTTTACAGCATCTAAATATGTTTGTAATTGAGAATCCATATCATATATTAAAATAAATTTAACAAATATGTTATTTAAATATTTATCGCTACTTACTTCACCTATTTGTTCGGCCAACTGCTCTTTTGTAAATGTTGAAGTTGTAACCTCATCATTTCTTATTCTGTACTTTACTAAACTATTGTTAATATACTCATAATAAGTTGAAACAACATCATTGTTTTTTACTACAAAAGTGTTTTCATACATTGCAATAGTTGAGTTTATAGTTGTACCTGCAGTAGTCATTGAATAAACAATAGTATTGCTTTTTTGAATATAAAAATTATTCAAAAACTCTTGAGGTGTTTTATAAACAACAGTTTCATTACCTTTAGATGTTTCATCACCATTTGAACCACCATCATTAGGGGCACAACCTACTAATAACAAGCAAGCCGCCAATACTACTACCATAATTGCTACAAATAAACATAATTTCTTTTTCATTTTAACCTCCGTTAAATTTTTATAATTCAACTAAAAATAGTTAATTTTCACTTAATTAAAGGCATATAAAATACCATTATTTTTACTTATTGTCAGAAAAGGTATACTTTTTCTGACAATAAAATGGTTGACAAAATTACTATTATTTTGTATAATTAGTTTAGAAAAATGAAAATTTATTGTAAAAATATAACTATTATTTATAAATTTGCAAATAGAAAAACTGTCAGAAAAAGTATACTTTTTCTGACAGTTTTTAAACACCTTGTTGCATAAATTAATTTAACATAAACTACTTGTAAAAAAATCTAAAAAAGCGAACTTAAAAAAGTTCGCTTTTTTATTATTAATTTTGTTTATTTTCTTTAAGTTCTTCTAAGTATTCACCTATACGTTTTATTGCTTTTTTAAGTTTTTCCATACTATACGCATAACTAATACGTACAAAATCATTACCATTTTGTCCAAAAGCATTGCCTGGAACAACTGCCACTTTTTTAGAAAACAACAATCCGTTTGCAAATTCCTCACCATTCATACCAGTTGAAGACACTCTAGGAAAAACATAAAAAGCACCTTTTGGTTCAAAACATTCAAGCCCCATACTATTTAATTCTTTTACCAAATATCTACGACGTTTGTCATATTCCTCGTGCATTTCTTTTACGCTTGCAAAGTCATCTTCAAAAGCATCATTCAAAGCCTTTAGCCCAGCATATTGACTTGCTGTAGGTGCACACATTATGCCATATTGGTGAATTTTGTACATTGGCACTAAAAACTCACGCGGGCAAGCAAGATAGCCAAGCCTCCAACCTGTCATAGCAAATGCTTTTGAAAAACCATTTATAACAATTGTCCTTTCCCTCATATTAGGAAGAGATGCTATAGAAGTATGTATTTCGTCATAAGTAAGTTCTGAATATATTTCGTCAGAAATTACAATTATATCATTTTCGATACATAGTTTAGCAATATCCAACAAATGAGATTTTTCCATTATAGCACCAGTTGGATTATTTGGATAAGGCATAATTAAAACTTTAGTTTTATCTGTAATTTTGTCTTTTAAATCTTTTGCTGTTACTTTAAAATCATTGTCAACAACACAATTAACAGGAACTGGCACACCGCCACACAAAGTTACACAAGGCGAATAAGACACATAAGATGGGTCTGGTATTAGCACCTCTTCACCCGGATTTATTAATGCTCTTAATGCCAAATCAATACCTTCGCTTGCGCCAACTGTAACCAAAATTTCGTCATCTGGGTCATAATTTAAATTATATCTTAAATTTAAATATTTGCCTATTGCTGCCCTTAATTCTGGCATACCTGCGTTGGAAGTATATTGAGTATACCCCCTTTTAATACTTGTAATAGCGGCATCTCTAACTGGCCAAGGAGTAACAAAGTCCGGCTCACCGACACCTAAAGATATAGCATCTTTCATTGTATTTGCTACATCAAAAAATTTTCTTATTCCAGAAGGTTTTATACCTTTTGCAATTTCACTTATATATTTATCGTAATTCATCGTATTATCTCTCTTTTATCACTAACATTTCCGCCAAAAGATACACCGCTTGACTTATATTCTTTTAAAATAAAATGAGTTGCAACACTAACAACACTATCAATAGCGGATAATTCCTCTGACACAAACAATGCTATATCCTTAATACTTTTGCCCTCAATAGTAAGTGCCAAATCAAAAGTACCACTCATAAGATATAGATTTTTTACCATATCATATTTTGCAATTTCTGTTGCAATTGCTTCATAACCAGACCTGCTTTGTGGATTTACTTTAACCTCTATCAAAGCATCCACATAATCGTCGCCTGCTTTTTCATTATTTATAATGGTAGTATATTTAACAATAACACCACTCTCTTCCAAATCTGCAATTATTCCCGCGACTGTTTTTTCATCTGTATTTATCATATTGGCTATTTGTGCCGCTGAATATCTTGCGTCTTCTTTTAAAAGTGCTACAATTTTTTTTGCAATTTTGTCCATAAATATACTCCTTTTTATATTAAAAATTTAATATTTACTTTTATTATTTAAAAGTATACACTATTTAATAAAATGTGTCAATAAATATTTTTTAAAATGTATAATGATTTTTAAATTGCTTATAATATATTTAGTAGCAGTTGCTACAATAAACTTCTCAGGAGGGGAATATGGCATCTAAATGTACTTGTCGTACAGGTGAAAAGCCAGGTAAAGGTTGCTATTCATGCACTAACTGTGGTACAGATATTCACCTAAATCAAAACGATAAATGCCCACCATGCCCAAAATGTACTAATACTTCTTTTACAAAAGTTTAATTAGTCATTAAGAGATGGTTTATACAAAATATTTGCTACAAAATCTATTAGGTTTTTCATAGTATGTGGCAAATTTTAACCGCTTTATTACTATTCACGATTACTATATTAATTTTTTCAAATCCAAATCCGAAATATATTAATTAAAGTTTAATCATAAAACCAAAATTCAAAGAAATTAAATCTTAATAAGCAAATATTTTGTATCAAAAACAGCGATTTTTATAAATCGCTGTTCTTTGTTTATTTGTTCTTATTCTTTTTGTTTTTTCTTATCAGTTGCATTGTCATTGCTGTCATCATCACTTTCAAAATCTTTAGTATCTTCTGCAAGTGCATTTTGGAATTTTTTAAGTTTTCTTATCTCACTTTCCTTACATGCGTACATTAATAC
>OFGX01000805.1_pt1 | contig 21525 bp, 18 predicted proteins | sample 1521831 | NCBI WGS metagenome assembly OFGX01 (sample SAMEA3504080, study PRJEB24116) | mouse gut metagenome | biome: mouse gut; feature: mouse-associated habitat; material: faeces | place: Denmark | collected 2011 | reverse complement strand
CATTGAAAATGAAGAGATCGTCCGTATGAAACAGGACTCCATGGAGTTTTTCAATGTGGACGAGGAGTCCATTGAAAAGGAACCCACTCACATCGACTGGGATGTGGATGCGGCGGAAAAGGGCGGCTACGAGCATTTTATGCTGAAAGAAATGTATGAACAGCCCAAGGCGATCACGGATACATTCTCTCCGCGGCTGAAAGGGAAAGAGATTGTGATTGAGGAACTGGGGATGTCGGATGAGGATATACTCAGCGTGAAAAAGATGATGATCGTAGCCTGTGGGTCTGCGTACCATGCAGGGGTCACGGGAAAATATGTCCTGGAAGGAATGGCCCGGATTCCGGTGGAGGTGGATCTGGCTTCGGAATACAGGTACCGCGATCCGCTCATCGAGGAAGGCACTCTGATGATCATCATCAGCCAGTCCGGGGAAACGGCAGATTCCCTTGCTGCGTTGCGGGATTCCAGGAGCAGGGGGGCAAAAGTGCTTGGGATCGTGAATGTAGTAGGAAGCTCCATTGCCAGGGAAGCGGACAATGTGATGTATACATGGGCAGGCCCGGAGATTGCGGTGGCCACGACGAAGGCGTATTCCTGCCAGTTGATCGCACTGTACCTGCTTGCCATGAAGTTTGCAAAGGTACGGGGGACCGTCACTGACCAAGAGCTGGAAGGATACATTGACGACTTGAAGCGGATTCCGGAGCAGGTGGAGATGCTTTTGAACAACAAAAACCGTATTCAGAAGTTTGCCACACGGTATCTGGCGGCGCGGGACGTCTTTTTCATCGGCCGGGGAATCGACTACGCCATTTCTCTGGAAGGCTCCTTAAAGCTCAAAGAGATTTCCTATATCCATTCTGAAGCTTATGCGGCGGGAGAGCTAAAGCACGGAACAATATCCCTGATTGAGGAGGGAACTTTGGTGGCGGCCGTCCTGACGCAGGAAAAGCTGTATCAGAAGATGATCAGCAACATGGTGGAGGTCAGGACAAGGGGCGCGTTTGTGCTGGCCGTGACCAATGAAGGCAACGGGGAGGTCAAACGGGCGGCAGACTATGTGATCTACATCCCGGAAACAAATCCATATTTTACCAATTCCCTTGCGATTATACCCTTGCAGTTATTTGGGTATTATATATCTGTAGGCAAAGGCTGCGATGTGGATAAGCCGAGGAACCTGGCAAAATCTGTGACAGTGGAGTAGTATGTATGAGAATGAAATCCCAAGACCGCAGATCCGTCTGCTGTTCTGTATGTTTACAAAAAATACAAATAGGTAGAAATTGAGAGAAAAGATGAATACGAAGAGTGTGTTTGTTAAAACGATCAAGGGTATTTTATATTTTTTAGAGGCATTGATTGTCATTGTGCTGGGCGTTGCCTCAGTCCTTTTGAGCAACAGCGTCAGATGGATGTTTGAGACATGGAGCTATCTGACCATGGATGAAGTGGTGTATCTTCTAAATTCTCCCGTGGAAGGAACCAGTAAAGAGATCATCCTGGAATATGTGGAGTATTGTGTTCCCGCGGCGGTTTTGACGCTGATGCTTATTTTCATTCTGATCATTGTCCTGCGTAAGAGGAAATGGATCTATCACACTGCCATGGCGGGAATCCTGGTGTGCTCCATTGTGCTTGCAGGCTATTACGTGAATATGACATGGGTTCGGCTGGATATTGCGAATTATTCGGAGAACAAGAGCACGTATTCAACATTTATTGATGATAATTATGTTAACGCGGATGATGTGATGATCCGTTTTCCGGGGAAAAAGAGAAACCTGATCTATATTTTCCTGGAATCCATGGAAACCACTTATGCAGATGTGGAGAACGGAGGTGCTTTTGAAATCAGCTACATTCCGGAGCTGACGAAAATTGCACAGGAGAATGAAGATTTTTCCGGTTCGGAGACGGTACTCAATGGGGGATATTCCATGCCCCAGACGACCTGGACCGTTGCGGCTATGTTTGCCCAGTCGGCGGGGCTTCCGCTGTCGATCCCACTGGAAAATAATGAGATGAACACGCAGGATTCTTTCTTTTACGGAACCAATGCGTTGGGGGATATCCTGCAGAGGGAAGGGTACTCACAGACGCTGCTGATCGGATCGGACGCAACTTTTGGAGGGCGCAGGCTGCTGTTTTCAGGTCATGGAGATTTTACAATTCATGATTATAATTATGCGGCCGAGGAGGGCTTGATTCCGGAAGGATACCGGGTATGGTGGGGATATGAAGATAAACGGCTGTTTGAATTTGCCAAGAGGGAACTGCGCACCCTGTCGCGGCAGGAGGAGCCCTTCAATCTGACAATCCTTACGGTAGACACCCACAAGGAAGACGGCTATGTCTGCGTAGACTGCGAAAACCAGTATGGAGACGACCAGTATGCCAATGTGGTCGCATGTTCCAGCAGGAAAGTCTCCGAGTTCATCGAATGGGTTCAGAGACAGGACTTTTATGAGAATACGACCATTGTGATTGCAGGAGACCATCCTACGATGGACAGCGATTTCTGCAATGAGGTGCCGCTGGACTATACGCGGAAGGTGTATACGGCCTTCATCAACTCTGCCGTACAGCCGGAAAAGCCGGAGCTGTACAGGGATTATACCACGTTTGACCACTTTCCGACTACGCTGGCAAGCTTAGGAGCTCAGATTGAGGGAAACCGGCTTGGCCTGGGCACAAATCTGTTTTCCGGTGAATTGACATTGTCAGAGCGCTACCAGCGTGAGAGGATGGCGGCAGAGCTAAACAGAAAATCCAAATTTATGGAAGACCTTACTTCTTATATTAATACGGAGCTTCCAGAAGCAAGGCTTTTATTGCGGGAATTTGATGATGCCGCGGGAATCCTGCCGCTGGTGATTACGGATATCAAAAATGTGGATCAAAAGATTATGGGGATGAATGTTGCCGTATGGACATTGCCGGGTCAGGAAGACCTCCAGTGGATGCAGGCTGCGCAAAATCCGGAAGGGGATTATACGATGGATATCAATATTGCCAGCTTTGGTTACAGGAAGGAGAATTACCGGATTGATGTATATGCGATTCTGGAAGACGGAAGCTCGCAATTTTTGACAGGCATTTCTATGGAAATCGAATAAAGATGTTACTATTTCCAGTCAGATAAAGATAGCAAGTTTTGTTAAAGTGTGAACAAATATTGACAAAAGTATTGCATAAAGGTTAAAATGGATTTTAAGGAATACAATATATTGGGCAAAGGATGTATGGATGCATCTTAATTTTACAAAATATGGAGATAAGCTATGAAATATGATTATCTGATCGCAGGGGCAGGGCTGTATGGTGCGGTTATGGCACATGAACTGCATAAAAGGGGAAAAAGCTGCCTGGTCATCGACCGGCGGAACCACATCGCAGGAAATATTTACTGTGAGGATATGGAGGGAATCCATGTGCACAAATACGGCGCGCATATTTTCCATACCAGCAATAAAAAGGTGTGGGACTATATGAACCAGTTTGCAGAGTTCAACCATTATATCAATTCGCCGGTGGCGGTGTACAAAGATGAGCTGTACAACCTGCCTTTCAATATGAATACCTTCAGCAGGATGTGGGGAATCCGCACGCCGAAGGAGGCCCGGGATATGATCGCGAAGCAGGTTTGGGAGGCAGGCATCGGAGAGCCAGGAAACCTGGAGGAGCAGTGCCTTTCCCTGGTGGGCAGGGACGTCTTTGAAAAGCTGGTGAAGGGATATACGGAAAAGCAGTGGGGAAGGGACTGCAGGGACCTTCCGGCCTTTATCATCCGGCGCCTGCCGGTTCGGTTCACCTATGACAATAACTACTTCAATGACCGTTATCAGGGGATTCCCATCGGTGGATATACGGCTGTTGTGGAGCGGATGCTGGAGGGGATCGAGGTTCGGACGAATACGGATTATTTCGCGTTTAAGAAGGAGCACCCGGATATTGCAAAGAAGATCATCTTTACGGGAATGATCGACGAATATTTCGGCTACCGGCTGGGAGCGCTGCAGTATCGTTCCGTTCGGTTTGAGACAGAGGTGCTGGACTGTGATAACTATCAGGGCAACGCGGTGGTAAACTATACGGAAAAGGAAGTTCCCTTCACAAGAATCATTGAACATAAGCACTTTGAATTTGGAACCCAGGAGAAGACGGTCATCTCCAGAGAATATTCCTCGGAGTGGAAGGTGGGGATGGAGCCCTACTATCCGGTCAATGACGCGAAAAACAGCAGGCTGTACGAGGAATATAAAAAGCTTGCAGAGGCAGAAGGGAATGTGATCTTCGGAGGACGGCTGGGCAATTATCAGTATTATGATATGGACAAGGTCGTGGAGGCGGCTCTCCAGAAAGTCCGGGAGATTGGGTGATCAGAATGAAAAAGCTTATGCAGCGGCTGTATAAAGAACCGATCGTGTATATCATCTGCGGTGTTCTGACAACCGTAGTAAACTATGCGATATATTTTGCCTGTACGAAAATATTTTCGATCCATTATCTTGTAAGCAATGTCATAGCCTGGATTTTTTCGGTGATATTTGCCTATCTGGTAAATAAGGTGTTTGTGTTCGCTTCCCTGGATTGGAGCAGGAGGACACTTCTAAAAGAAATCTGGCAGTTTGTGGCGGCGCGTGTTTTTTCCGGCGCGGCAGAGACGCTCATGCTTCTTGTTTTGGTGGACATGATGGGGTATTCCGATTCGATCATCAAGATCATTGCAGGGATCTTTGTGATCATCGTGAACTATCTGTTCAGTAAATGGGTCATTTTTAAAAAGGCATAAGGGAGGATATAGGTATGAAGCGTATAGTAGATGGAGTGAAGGAGAAGCAGATGTTTTCTCTTATGTCCAAGCTGTTCTTCGTAGCGCTGGATATTGCATGTATTAATCTGAGTTCCTATCTTGCGCTCTGGCTCAGGTTCAATGATCTGGCCAATGTGGATTTTCCGTATATGAATTCTGTGGTGGACATGATCCCGCTTAATACGGTGGTTACCGTGCTGATCTTCGCGGGGGTGCGTCTCTATTCCAGCCTGTGGCGGTTTGCAAGCATGAAGGAGCTGGTGTATATACTGGAAGGGTGTCTGGCTTCCACGACATTCAACGCGCTGTATTACTTTTTCACATATAAGAAAATTTTCAGGAGCTATTTCCTGCTGTACGGAACCGCCCTGTTTTTGCTGACCTGTGCAACCCGGTTTTCCTACCGGCTGATCAAGCTTTTGTACCGGGGGCAGGTTCACGGGAGCCATATGCGCAATACCATGATCATCGGCGCCGGGGAGGCATGCAATGTAGTCATGCGGGAACTGGAGATGAGCAAGGAGCTTGACGCCAATATCTGCTGTATCATTGATGATGATACAAGAAAGCACGGCACCTATATCCATGGTATCCGGGTCGTGGGCGGCCGGGATCGAATCCTGGACTACGCCCAGAAATACGCGATCAACGAGATCATTATGGCCATTCCAAGCGCAAGCAAAAAGGAGCAGCGTAAGATCCTGTCGATCTGCCAGAATGTGCCAAACTGTGAGTTTAAGATCCTGCCGGGGGTATACCAGCTTGTGAAGGGCGAGGTGAGCGTATCCAAGCTGCGCAATGTAGAGATTGAGGATCTGCTGGGCCGGGAGCCCCTCCGGGTCATGACGAAAAAGATCGGACGCTATGTATCGGACAAAGTGGTGCTGGTGACCGGAGGCGGCGGAAGCATCGGAAGCGAGCTCTGCCGGCAGATCGCGAAGGCAAGACCCAAGCGGCTGATCATATTCGATATATATGAAAATAATGCTTATGAGATTCAGCAGGAACTTAAGCGTACTCATAGAAATCTTGACGTAGTTGCCTTGATCGGTTCTGTGCGCAATACAAAGCGGATCAATTGGGTAATGGATACATATGAGCCGGATATCATTTATCATGCAGCGGCTCATAAGCATGTACCGTTGATGGAAGAGAGTCCTAACGAGGCGATCAAGAATAATGTTATCGGTACTTATAAGACGGCCAAAGCGGCAGCAAGAGTCGGCGTCAGGAAGTTCGTATTCATCTCTACGGATAAGGCTGTGAACCCGACGAATATCATGGGAGCTTCCAAGCGTCTCTGCGAGATGGTGATCCAGATGATGGACCGCAAGAGTGAGACGGATTTTGTGGCGGTCCGGTTCGGCAACGTTCTGGGCAGCAACGGAAGCGTGATACCGCTGTTCAAGAAACAGATCGCAGAGGGCGGTCCTGTTACTGTCACGGATAAGGATATTATCCGGTACTTCATGACGATCCCGGAGGCTGTGTCTCTGGTGCTTCAGGCTTCTTATTATGCCAAGGGCGGAGAGATCTTCATCCTGGATATGGGCGAGCCTGTCCGAATCGACGATATGGCGCGCAATCTGATCCGCCTGTCGGGCTATACGCCGGATATTGATATTCCGATCGTATATACGGGGCTTAGACCTGGCGAGAAGCTCTTTGAGGAGCTTCTGATGAGCGAGGAAGGCTTGCAGGATACGGCGAATGAGCTGATCCATATCGGACATCCGATCGAGATGGATGACGATTGGTTCGAGGAGAAGCTTAAGGTGCTGGATGAGGCCAGTGAGATGGAGTCGGAGAAGATTAAGGAGATCGTGGCTGAGATCGTGCCGACTTATCAGTGGAAGAAGCAGGTGTAATTGCACGATATAATGTGCAGCGTAACAGATATATCGTTACAATACAGAGAGTAGTAACAGCAGTAAGATTCAGGCAAAGGTGAGAGTTATTGCCAGCGGCAGGATGGATGAAATAGCTTGACAAATTGATGTAAATAGGCTATTTTATTATAGAAGTAACTGATTGAACAGATTGGTTATTTGATTTAGATTATTAGTATTAGAGTATAGGTTAAAATTATATGAAAAATTCTTGGGTTTCCAAATCGTCGCTTCGCCGCGTTTGGAAATTTAAGTTGTCATGAGAGAATTAGTAATCCGCCTGATTTAGAGACGGAATGGCGAAGCTTACCCATTTTGAATGGGGAGGGTATTTGATTGCTTGAATGTAGATTTACTAAAACAGCACTCCATAACCTTGAAGGAATTTGAGGTTGTGGAGTGTTATTTTATTAAGTCTATATTTTGTTAGAGGCTTATTTTTAAAATTATATATAGATATGTACATTTTAGGATTTGTAAAGTGATTTGATAAATCGGACATTGCACGATCTGCAGCAGACAGGAAGAAGTCAGATGTTTTAACAGATGTTTTAACCGTGTATGGATATGTGGGATGTCCTTCTAATTTTGATATTGGTAGGAGTAAAGATAAGGAGAAGGCTATGTGGTACGTGATGCAGGTGCGCACCGGTTCAGAAGAGAATATTCAGCTGCAGTGTCAGAAAGATATATCTTCGGAAGTGCTGGAGGATTGTTTTATCCCTTATTATGAAGAAAAACGGAATATAAAAGGAGAATGGACGACGCAGAGGAAGATTTTATTCCCTGGATATGTATTTTTAGATTCTCAGGAGGTCGTGAGACTGTATTCGAATCTGCGGCAAGTTACAGGACTTACAAAACTCCTGAAAACAGGTGATCAGGTAGTTCCTCTCACGAAGGAAGAAGTACATTTTCTTAAATCATTTGGAGGAGAGGAGCAAGTTGTTGCTGTATCAGAAGGGATTATTGAAAATTCAAGAGTAGTAGTGATGTCTGGGCCTTTGCTGGGTAAAGAAGGATATATAAAGAAGATCGATCGCCATAAGCGTCGAGCATTTTTAGAGATGCCAATGTTCGGCAGGGTGCAGAAGATACAGGTAGGGTTGGAGATTGTAGCGAAGATATAGAAAGTTATATCTTCGCTTTTAAATTGGGAGAGGAGAATTTGCCGATGGAGGAATATCAGGAAGTTAATGAGATTGATCTGATTGATCTGATGTTTTATTGCCTGAAGAGATGGAGATGGATCGTTGTAGGTATGGTGCTTTTCGCTATTCTTGCGGGAGTATATAAATATCAGGCTACGATTGAAGATAATCAGGTGAAGAAAGAGGAACAAATTAAGCAAGATATGGCAAAACCGGTGGAAGGGGAGACAGCGGTTGAGAGTGAACCAGTCGTATTTGAGGATCCGGTTTCTTCGGCCGTCAAGTTTGCGAGCGTTGGTATGGTTGGCGGAATATGTTTAATATGTTTGCTATTTTGTATGAACTATGTCATGAGTGGGAAATTGCATAGTGAGCGGAATTTCCAGAAAAAGTTTGGTATGCCGTTGTTGGGGGTAATTCGGAAAAAAGAAACGAAGAGGAAGATATTTGGGTTTGTAGACCGGTGGATCTGCCGGTTAGAAGAGGGACCTTATGCGAAGATTCCAAGGAATGAGCAGATAAAAATTGCTGCGGTTAATGTGCAGAGCGCGATTCATAGAAATTCCGAAGAAAAGATAAAACGGGTCATGATTGCTGGAACTGTTGCAAGTGATGATGTGATGGAAATATGTGAATGGCTTGCGGAAGAGATAGAGGACGTTACATTTTCTCCGTATAGACAGATTGTGTTTCATGCGGCGGCGCTTAAGAAGTTGGAGTATTATGAAGGGGTTTTGTTTGTGGAGAAGATTGGAGAGACATGTGAAAAACTTATTAAGGAAGAAAAGAAGTTAGTAGATAATAGAAATATTAAAATTATAGGGACTATTGTATGTTGAAGATGAAACTTTTTTATATTGATATCAGCTTCAATCTGTTTCAGCAGTGCTGTTTTTAGTATGTTCAGGATAGTCTGCTTGCTGAGGAAGAAGGAAAGTTGTTGCTTACGGAGGTAAGATTGAAAAATAGGGATATACGAGAAATACCTGAAACGTTTTTTTGATGTGATTTTATATTTTAGAGAACTTGCAATTCTTCTTCCATTGTACATGAGATTGGTTCTAGTTCTTATCTTGGTAAAGCGGATTACAGTCTGTGAATTACTTGGGCCAGGGGAGCAGATATAGATAACTGACGATTAGTAATTAGCTGGCAAATTGACAATATAGGGAGTTGTTGGAATTTCCCTGTACAGCAGGAACAATCAAAGCAGATAACTATTATGAAGCTTGATGGATGCTGTGCAGGAATCAAATAGTCTACTGATGTAAGTGGTATGCTTAGTTTGTTCCCTACTTGACATTCTGGCAGATTCGGTCTCAGTCAAAGACAACTTTTGCAGAAATTTTTAAAAGAGAAGTATTGCTTAAGTATATATATTTGTTAAAGAATGGTTCGATAACGCTTTGAAGACGAAGCGGAACCAGAAAGGCGGATAGACACAGTTATGGCATTTAATAAATTCAATAGTTTTGAGTCATTTGAAAATAAGGTATGGCTCTCTTCTCCGACTACGCACGGAGAAGAACTTGATTATATTACCGAAGCATATAAAACAAACTGGATGTCTACAATAGGAAAGAATATTACTGAAATCGAGAAAATAACCTGTGAGAAGATTGGGTGCAAGTACGCAGTTGCACTTTCTACGGGGACGGCGGCTTTGCACATGGCCATGAAGTTGGCGGGGCAGAATCTCTATGGTCAACCAGATGTAGGGCATGGTACATTGGAAGGCAAAAGAGTATTCGCCAGTGATATGACATTTGATGCGACAGTGAATCCGATCGTTTATGAGGGAGGTATTCCGGTATTTATTGATACAGAAGAGGATACCTGGAATATGGATCCTGTTGCTCTGGAAAAGGCATTTGAGATCTATCCGGAAGTGAAACTAATTGTTATGGCGCATCTGTATGGTACACCTGGAAAGATTGATGAATTGAAGGCTGTGTGTGAAAAGCATGGTGCAATGATTATAGAAGATGCTGCAGAATCTCTAGGAGCATCCTATAAAGGAATCCAAACCGGCGTTTTTGGAAAGTATAACTGCATCAGCTTTAATGGCAACAAAATTATTACTGGATCTGCAGGCGGAATGCTGTTGACAGATAGTCTGGATGCTGCAAATAAGGTCCGTAAATGGTCAACACAGGCTAGAGAAAATACTGCTTGGTACCAGCATGAAGAGTTGGGATACAACTACCGGATGTCCAATGTGATTGCTGGTGTTGTAAGAGGTCAGTATCCACATCTAGAAGAGCATATTGCACAGAAGAAGGCGATTTATGAGAGATATAAAGAGGGACTTAAAGATCTTCCGGTATCTATGAATCCATATGATGTAGAAATGAGTGAACCTAACTTCTGGCTCAGCTGTTTAATCATAGATTCTGACTCTATGTGTAAACAGGTAAGAGGTGAACGGGACGTCTGCTATGTGAAGGAAGCAGGGAAGTCCTGTCCTACAGAGATTCTGGAAGCGATTGCGTCCATTAACGCTGAAGGAAGGCCAATCTGGAAGCCGATGCATATGCAGCCAATCTTTAGACTGAATGGGTTTATTACTTACAGAGGTAACGGCAGGGCAATGACTAATGCCTATATTGACGAAAAAGCTGTAGATGTTGGAATGGACATCTTTGAAAGAGGATTATGCTTGCCAAGTGATAACAAGATGACACTGGAGCAACAGGATCAGATTATTAAAGTAATCAGAGCGTGTTTTGAGTAAGTTTAGATGATAGGGGAGAAGTCGAGTTTATGGAACATGAATGTTATGGACCATATGAAAGATATGTAAAGCGTCCATTAGATTGCTTTTTAGCGTTAGTTGCTTTGATTGTGTTTTCTCCAATAATTGGGATTACCGCACTGATTGTAAAAATCAAAATTGGATCTCCGGTATTTTTTTCACAAGAGCGCCCAGGGCTAATAGACCCCAAAACTGGAAAGGAAAGAATATTTCGGCTTTATAAGTTTAGGTCCATGACAAATGAAAAAGATACAGAAGGAAATCTCTTACCTGATGAAAAGAGATTGACGAAAGTGGGAAAGGCAATTAGAGCTGCATCTATCGATGAGTTGCCGGAGTTAATTAATATTATCAAAGGCGATATGGCGGTAGTAGGGCCACGTCCGCTCCTTGTAAAATATCTTCCATGGTATTCAGAAGAACAACACAAGAGACATTTTGTGCGGCCAGGATTGACAGGGTATGCACAAGCCCATGGGCGAAATGCAGTCAGTTGGGATGAAAAGTTTCAAATGGATGTGGATTATACTGAGAGAATCACATTTTTTGGCGATGCAAAAATAATATTAGCCACTGTAAAAACAGTTATAAAACATGAGGGAATCAGTTCAGTTACATCCGCTACGATGGAAAGTTTTATTGAGTATTGCAAAAGTTTAGGGAGAGAACAGAAAGAATAAACCGGAGTGAAAGAATTATGGATAGCCCATTAATAAGTGTAATAATTCCGATTTACATGATTGACCGGTATATTGGAATTTGTATTGAAAGTATTATTAATCAAACATACAAGAATCTGGAAATAATCCTTGTGGATGATGGTGGGAAAGATCGCTGTCCTGAAATATGTGATCTTTATGCAAAAAAAGACAATAGAATAAAGGTCATTCATAAACTAAATGGTGGATTAGTTTCTGCACGAAAGGCAGGCATTCAACAGTCAAAAGGTGAATATATTTCATATGTTGATGGTGATGACTGGGTTGATTCTGGATTTATTGAAGGTTTGTATACTGTAGCAGATACCAATGGTGTCGATATCGTATGCGCAGGATTTACTCGGGATTTATTCTCAAAGTCGGCAAGTTTTCTGAATTCTGAATCATTAGGAATATACGAAGGTGAGAATCTCAGAAATTTATGGAAATCGATGATATCCCATGGTTCTTACTATCGACCCGGTATCAGTACTTATGTCTGGAATAAGCTGTTTAAACGAGATATATTATTTGCTCCCCAATCTCGTGTTGATAGCAGAATATCAATCGGTGAGGATGGAGCTGTTATCTATCCGGCATTGATGAAGTGTAAAAAGGTCGCTGTGATTAATAATGTGGCATATCACTATCGTCAGCGTGAAGACTCAATGCTAAAGCAGAGTGCTGGATATGGTACAGAAGCACAAAAGCTTCGGTATTTGTATGAATATATGAGTAATTGGAGTAAAGATACAGATACAGACTTAAACTTGAGGACACAAGTGATTGATTACGTCCTTTCAATTGCTATAATACGTTCAGGTGGTCGGTTACTGCAGGATGATTACTCTACCTTTGATGCGGTCTACCATGATAAGGATGTGGTTATCTATAGTGCGGGTACTTTTGGCCAACAATTGGTGAATAGGTTTTTGGAGTCAGGACACTGCAATATTGTTGCTTGGATTGATGACGATTATTGGGAATATAGACGATGCTGTCTAGATGTTGATCCGGTGGAGAGCATTGTAGGTAAGCAATTTGACTATATTTTGATTGCTTCAGTTGACTCAGCTGTTGCAGAGACCGTTATGAGTCGACTCGCAGATTTGGGCGTGAGCCATGAAAAGATGTTGACTATAACTGTACCAGAAGATAAGGAACAGTTACTTGGCCGATTTCTTGATGTGAAGGCAATAAAGACAGAAGAAGAGAAAAATAAAAGAGGAATGTTATCCCATGTATGATTTTGCAATGAAAGTAATAACTACTCCCGGACCATGCATATTTGCAACAGGTCAAGCAGGATTCATAGTGAAAAGCCATAGCGGTCAGCTGCTTGCAATTGATCTATATTTGTCTAACTGTGTTGAAAGATTAGAGAGACATAAAGGTTTTAGGAGGTTACTACCTCAGATATTGAGAGCCTCAGATTTGACTTTTGATGTAGTTATCGCTACTCACCCGCACCTTGATCACTATGATATTGATGTAGTACCTGAGATGGTGAGTAAAGGAAGCAGGCTATTCTGTTCTGCTGGTTGCGAAAGGCTGAACAAGCAACTTCTAATGGATTATTACAGTGATAATATCATTTATGTAAAACCTGGTGATCAGCATGATGTTGGAGACTTCGATATCAAGTTCGTCAACTGTGATCATGGACAAGGTGTTCTTGATGCAGTTGGTGTTGTTGTAAAAGTTGATGGAAAGACTATATATGAAGTGGGAGATAGTTGTTTGAGACTTGATCGGGTTAACGAAATACCGCAGACATTAGATGTGTTGATCAGTCCGATCAATGGAATGTTTGGCAACATGGGATGTGATGAAACTGCTGAGTTAGCAGAGGTTCTCCATCCAACTGTCACGATCCCATGCCATTATGGAATGTTCGCATCTCATGGCGGGGATTTGAAGAAATTTTATGAAATCATGAATGAAAAGAATTTATCAGCGCTTATCATGCAGCAAGGTGAAGTATATAGATTTTGATAAATGGGTTGGACTCTAAAGTGTGTAGAAAGGAATAGAAGATGAACAAGGAAGTTAGAGAATTTGAAGGCAATAAACTGTTGATTTTGGGCGGTAATTCTGAAACCATTCCATTGGTCGAGATGGCAAATAATATGGGAATCAGGACCATCGTTGCATCTGCTCGTGATAGTGATCCTGCAAAGAATTATGCATGGAAGAAGTATACATATGAAGGTCTGGATACCGGAGCAGTTATTAAAATCGCCACAGAGGAGCAGGTAGATGGAGTTCTTGTCGGTGTTGCCGATATCCTTGTGCCGATGTATTGCAAAGTATGCGAAGCCTTGGATCTTCCTTGCTATGCGACGCAGGAAATTGTAGATGTCTTCAGTTTTAAGGATGTCTTCAAATCTACATGTGAGCGTTATGGTGTTCATGGGATTCCAGAGTTTTATCTTGATGCAGAGATGAGAAAAGAAGATTTGGACAAGATTGTATATCCGGTAATGGTTAAACCTGTTGATAATGGTGGCGGTGTCGGTATGACAGTTGCTTATAATGAGGAAGAGCTAAGGAAAGGGGTTGAGATTGCGCTGAATGCATCTCACTCGAAACGTTTTATCGTTGAGAAGTACATGCAGAGCGATGATATGGGCATGTACTATACCTTTAAGGATGGATATTGTTCCGCATCTTGTATCTATGATCGTTATACTACAGATGAGCAGCGGGGACTTAGCCGTGTATGTCTTGGAGGTACATATCCATCCAAGCATCTTGATGAGTATTTTGAGCGTATGCATCCCAATGCGCTCCGTCTCTTTAAAGAGATTGGTATTAAAAATGGTATACTGATGCTTTCTGGATTCTATGAGAATGGTGAGTTCTATGTATATGACACAGGTTTCCGTCTCCAAGGCGAAGCACCTCATCTTCTTATGAAAGCTATTCATGGATTTGATCAGCGCGAGATGCTCATCAGATTTGCACTCACAGGTTCTGAGGGAGACATAGATCTCAAAACGGAAGATGATACAAGGCTACGTGGCAAGTGGGCAGCCACACTTTGGTTTCTTCTGAAAGAAGGAAAGATTAATAAGATTGTTGGTCTTGATGAATTGAATAAGGATGAAAGAATAGTAGCTAATATTCAGCGTCTACAAGAGGGGGATACAGTCCTTCACGAGTGGATAGGTAATGAAAAACAAGTGTTGACCCGTATGTATCTCATCTGTAATAGCAAGATGGAATTGGCAGATACATTGAAGTATTACATGAATACGGTGAAAGTCTTTGACGAATCTGGTAACAATATGCTTCTTAAGGGCTTCGATGTTAATAAAGCCTTGGAGCTGAAATAGTCTTCTCCAAATACTCTATTGCAGATTATGGTGATTGAGTAAATTGCAGATGATATCAAATGCTAAAGAATGGAGGAGAAGAAGCGTGGAATTTAGACGTTTAAAAAATAAAGTGATAGTCATATCCGGCGGTACAAAGGGCGTTGGTCGCGCTTTTGCCGAAGTTGCCGGACGTGAGGGTGCTAAAGTTGTTATAGGTGGTCGTGATGAGAAGGCGGGAAAAGAGGCTGTTAGGAACATCAGAACTTTTGGCTCGGATGGCTTATTTGTCTACACCGATCTTTTGAAAGTAGAAGATTGCAAGAATTTGTTTAATAAAGGTTTTGAAAAGTTCGGAAAAATAGATGGGTTCTTTAACTATGCCGGTGTGACTCCGGTTAGTCCACTTGACACTTGTGACGAAGAAACTTTTGACTGGGTGACGAATGTTAATTATAAGGCTGCTTTTTTCTGTTGTCAGGTTGCTGTGAATTATATGCGGTTGAATGGTGGCGGTAGTATTATTCTTACGGGGTCCGCACATGCGTGGGGCGGACAGAAGGACAGAGCTGCTTATGCTATGACTAAAGGTGTATTAAGAATTCTTAATGAACATATTGCCCACCAATATGCAACAGAACAAATACGCTGTAATTATCTAACACTTGGCTGGACGCCAACAGAAGGTGAAGTTAGTTTGAGAATTAGCCAAGGTGAGAATGAAGCAGAACTCAGAAAGCGAGCAGCTGAAATATTGCCGATGGGCCGTATGTGTGAACGCAATGATTATATGGAGGCGTTGATATATCTGATGTCGGATGCAAGTGCAATGATGACAGGCAGTACATTTAGGCTGACTGCTGGAGAGTATATATAGGAGAATAATGATATGTCAAAAAATGATTATCTGGAGAAGTCGCGAGCTTATAAGGGATACCACTATTCCGTTCTTGATTCATCTGCTCTCGACTATCTTCACCAACGAACACTTGAGATGTTCAAGCAAGTCAAATGTATTTTTGAAGCAAATAGCATTAGATACATGATATGTGGAGGAACCCTTCTGGGAGCAATTGGGGGGGGGGGTATGGGCACTTCATTCCATGGGATGATGACTTCGATGTTTGTATTTTCGAAGAAGACTATGAAAGGGCAGTAGACTGCCTAACAAATGAAGAAACTGGATTATCAGATGGAGCAGTTCTTCAGTGCGTAAAGACAGACCCCAATTATTATCTTGGATGGATGAAAGTCCGTGACCAGCGTTCTCATACATATCCTGATGCATCGAAATTTAAGGAAAATGGTGTGTGGATCGATCTGTACAAAATAGTAAAGACAAAAGCTGCTTATGTTCCGGTGATGGTAGCGCAGGAAGCTATTGATTATCTAAACAGAAGATTTGATGCCGGCGGATTAACTAAGGAAGAATATGAGTCTCGAATTCGAGATGGACAGCTAAAAGAAAAGCTGGAAAAAGCTAAGAGACAACGTACTGAAGAAATGAAATACTCTAAGCATAATACCGCATTTGACCGGAATGTGTATGTAATTTGGTCTGCGTCAAAGGTTGTTCTTTATGAAGAATGGGTAGAACCATTAAGAATAGTAACCTTTGAGGGATTAGAAGTAACTACATTTGGAAAGGCGGAAGAATATTTGCGACAACACTACGGTGAGGACTATAAAGTGTTACCGCCAGATGAAATGCGAAGAGTTGGGTTGAACCACATAGAGTGGTGAGGATAAAACTGTTCCATGCGTATTATGGAAAAGGAGCAGTTCATGAAAGTTGCGGTAATAACTCTAAAAGATTCTCCAAATTATGGAGGCATCCTTCAAGCGTACGCTTTGCAAAGGGTGATTGAAAAACTTGGCCATGATTGTTATCTCATTGACTATATGAATGATGAGTTTCGTCATAAGTTCACCTTCTTTGGAAAGCCTACTGGAATGAGTAATGTGTACTGGTTATTTAAGAAGTTTCAGTATCCTCTGATGAGAATAATGATGGATAAAATGATGCCATTCTATAGTCATATGAATCTTACTCGTCATTATAATAAGCCAGAGGATTTGAAGGAGTTAAACTCTGGGTATGATATCTTTATTGCAGGTTCTGATCAAGTCTGGGCATGTGATTTAAATTATTATGATGATTCATACTTCCTAAGTTTTGTGGATGATAAACATAAAAAGATATCATATGCTGCAAGTTTTGGTCGAACCATTAATATGATGAAACCAGAAGAAAAAGACTTTATTTCTTCTCAGTTGAATAGATTTAATACGCTTTCAGTACGTGAAGATAGTGGTGTTAATGTAGTTCGAGCCCTTTCAGGAAGACAAGATGCAATTTCCGTATTGGATCCAACTTTTTTGCTTAATAGAGAAGATTGGGATAATGTTGCTAATCACAATCATAAGGGTAAAGGAGAAAAGTATATTTTGTGTTATTTAATGCAAAGCAAGGAGAATGATTCGGAAGCCCTTAAATGTGCTAAGACATTGTCACAGGAAACAGGTTTGCCCATAGTCAAAATATGTCGTGGATTAACATCGGTGCTTTGGGGGAAAACAACATATGTACCTACAGTCGAAGAGTGGATAGGTTTATTCTTGGATGCGGAATATATAATAACAAACTCATTTCATGGAATGGCATTTTCTGTTAATTTTCAGAAGGAGTTTATTTCATTTATTGAAGGTGATCCATCATCTGGTAGAAATAGCAGAGTGTATGACAGATGTAAAGATTTTGGTTTGTTAGATAGAATCCATGTTGTGGGAGAAAAAAATGTTTTAAATAAAGGGAGAATCAATTATGATAAAGTCAATGACGTGTTAAATGATTATAGGAATAAGTCAATTTTATATTTAAAAAAAGAATTGGAAAGTAAAGCATGAAGAAAGCTCTTATGGTATCGACTGTTATTGGTTTTTTAGCGTCATTTGAAAAAAGTGATATTTGCATTCTGCAGGAGATGGGGTACGAAGTTCATTGTGCAGCCAATTATAATTGGTTTAATGATCCTAAAAAAATTAAAGAATTTGAAGAAATGGGAATAATAAATCATCATATTGAGTTTGCTAGAAGTCCTTTTAACAAAGCTAATATTAAAGCATATAAATCACTTAAAAAACTGATTGGTGAAGAGGCTTTTGACATAGTCCATTCTCACACTCCGGTAGGAGGAGTGTTAGGGCGAATGGCTGCTCACAAAGAGAAAGTTACTCAAATAATATATACAGCCCATGGATTTCACTTTTTCAAGGGAGCACCAATGAAGAACTGGCTATTCTTTTATCCTGTTGAGAAATGGCTGTCAAGATATACGGATATATTGATTACTATTAATGGAGAAGACTATTCTCTTGCAACAAATAAGTTTTATGCAAAAAATACCAGACGTATTCATGGTGTGGGAATTGATATAGATAAGTTCAGAATGGAAAATGCATGTCGAGAAGAAAAAAGGAATGAATTAAACATTGCCGATAATGAGACCTTATTGCTCTCCGTTGGAGAGCTAGATAGAGACAAAAACCATATCGAAGTTTTAGAGGCAATGAAATCTTTAGGCAATGAAGGATATATTTTTTGTATTGCTGGAGATGGAACATTGATGGAATCTCATAAAGATTTTATCAGAACAAATGGATTGGAAAAATGTGTGAAAATACTTGGGTATCGTAGGGATATTCCAGAACTTCTTCAGGCAACAGACATATATGTTTTTCCCTCACTCTTTGAAGGCTTATCAGTTGCATTGATGGAGGCTGTTGCGGCGAAAATTCCAATTGCATGTTCGAAAGTTAGGGGTAATGTAGACACAGTAATTACAAAGGATAGCTATTTTCCAACTGATTCGCCGAATGAACTAGTGTCTATAATAAAGGAAATAGCGAATTTAACAAGTGAAGAAAAAACTCAGATGGTGGAAACAAATTACCAAAATCTATTGAAATACAGGCTTTCGGAAGTGCAAGAAGAGATGAGAACCATATATAGAGTTGCAGATGAAGAAATAGAAAAGAGGAAAAAGACGTGAAAATATTAGCGGTAGGTGCGCATTTAGATGATATTGAAATTGCATGTGGAGGAACATTGGCTAAGGCTGTTGATAATGGTCATGATGTAAAGGTTCTAATCATGAGTAAATCAGGCTATACAAATAAAGATGGAAAAATGCAACGCTTAGATGAGGTTGCTGTGGAAGAAGGAACAAAAGCTCTTCAAACATTGGGAATTCAAAATATAGAAATTTTGAATTTTCCAACTAAAGATATCCCATGGAGATCAGATGTAGTTAATGCTATTGATGTATGCATTGCAGATTATGATTCTGATATTATCTTTACACATCATCCGTTTGATACGCATCAAGCACACTCAGGTGTTAGTAATGCAACTGTTGCAGCGGCAAGGAGAAGGAATACAGTTTTTTTTTATGAACCAATTTCGCCTTCTGGGCGCTCCTATGTTGCTTTTCGGCCTCAGATGTATGTGGATATTGGATCAAGTATTGAAAAGAAGATATCGGCTCTTCGTGAGCATAAATCAGAATATAACAAGTTTGGTGGAGAAGATTGGGTTGCTGGTGTTCATGCGCGGTGCGGCTTCCGTGGTTACGAAATAGGGAAAAAATATGCGGAGGCTTTTGAAGTGCTTCGTATCGAGGCAGGCTTTGATTCTGGATTTAGCCTGTGATTCAAAGGGCATAAGGATTGAAATCAAAAGTTAGTATAAGAATGAGTTTAAGGAACTTCAATAATATGTTATACATTGGAGAGTTGTCAGATTTGCTTAATTCTTGTAGGGAATTAATAAATTATAAATGAAGAAGGAATTAAATGTGATATTAACAATTCATCAGCCTGAGCATTTACCATGGTTAGGCTTTTTCAACAAGATGTCGAAAGCGGAAGTTTTTGTTTTTCTGGATAGTGTTCAGTTCCGAAAAAACTATTTTCAGAATCGAAATAAAATCTTGGGTTCTAATGGGGTTCAATGGATAAACGTGCCAACTTCTGTTAAAGGACATATGGATAGTGATTTGGCACACACAGAGATAGATACTGGTAGAGCAAATGCAAAGTGGAAAATGAAATATTTGAGAACTATCCAAATGAGCTACAGTAAGCATCCTTATTTCAAAGATGTATATCCGACTCTTGAAGAAGCAATTCTGACAGAGACTCCCTATTTGTGCGATATAAATATTGCTATTATAAAGAACTTCGCGGAAAAACTGGATTTACATCCACAGTTTGTGCGATCAAGTAAGCTAAATCTTAGTAGTGCAAAATCAGATTTAATTTTTGATATTTGTAAGGAAATGAAGGCTGACGTATATATTGCTGGACCAAGTGGTAGAAATTATCTTAATATAGAGCATTTCTTAAATGCAGGCATCATAGTGAAATACAATGATTATATTCATCCTGTATATCCGCAACGTAAAACCGAACAGTTTGAAAGCAAACTTTCAGCAATAGATCTCTTTATGAATTGTGGGTGGAATGAAGGGAAGAATGTATTGATGAAAGGTAATGATGATTTATCAAACATATGAAGGGAGTCAGAAAAATGACAAACGATATGGTAAAAAGATTAAAAAAACATGAGTTCATTGTATTTGCTATGGATCATTATAATCCGCTAGGGCTTGTAAGATCAATTGGGAGTATGGATAAGAAAGTAATAGTAATCGCTGAAAAAAGCAAAACCGACATCTCCTCATATAGTAAGTATTCAAAAGAATACATAAGAGTTGAAACAGTAGATGATGGATATAAGGTTCTCATGGAGAGATTTGCAGGGAAGTTTTCAGAGAAGCCTTTTCTATTGACCTGTGATGATAAGACTATTGAGTTTCTCGATAATCGTTATGATGAGTGGGAGGATTATTTCATCGGATTCAACGCTGGCAAGTTGGGACAGATTACACGGTATATGGATAAGTTCGAGATACTGCAACTTGCGAAAAAACACGGGTTAAAAACACTTGACACAATCTGTGTTGATAAGGGTATATTTCCAGAGAATTTGGAGTATCCGATTATCACCAAGTCAATCTCTCCAGTTGTCGGTGGATGGAAATCCGATGTTCACATATGCAATAATGAGGATGAGTTGAAGAGTGCTTATGATAAGATTCGTGCACCAAAGGTGGTGATACAGAAGTTTATAGACAAGAAAAATGAGTATTGTATTGATGGATTCGCTGCTGCAAAGGGAACGATTATGTTTAATGCGATAGAATCCAGATACAATTATTTAATCCCTGGGTATTATAGCCCCTACATGACTATCCAGAATTTTAGTATGGATGAGTTAAAGTCAGGGCTGGAGGGCATGATGTGTGAAGTGGGATTTGAGGGCATATATTCAGTCGAATTCCTTATAGATCAGGACGATACATATTATTTTAGTGAGATAAACTTCCGCAACTCAACTTGGAGTTATGCTGCAACTAAAGCAGGTATGAATCTCCCAGTTCTTTGGGCAGAAACGATGCTGAAGGGAAAGCTGGAAAAAGATCCAACAAAGAAAATAGAAGATGGATTTAGGGCAATGGTAGAACCAATTGATTATGGAAAACGTGTTACTGCGGGCAATACAGAATGGGGTGAATGGCTTAGAGATTTCAGAGAAGCAAAATGTCCTTTTTATTACAACGAGAATGATATTGAACCATTCCTCTATATGTGCAGGAACTGGGAATTACTTAGTTAAAGGCAGATTGGGGGATATATGAAAAAAGAAAATTCTCAAGCTGTCTTTTTTATATCTATTGTAGTAGCAGTGCTTGTAATACTTTATGGAGTTCTATTCAGCAACAGTCTCGTTTCAATGGCTGGAACAATTATGGCCTGGGTAAGTAATACATTTG
>OFGX01000801.1_pt1 | contig 21551 bp, 15 predicted proteins | sample 1521831 | NCBI WGS metagenome assembly OFGX01 (sample SAMEA3504080, study PRJEB24116) | mouse gut metagenome | biome: mouse gut; feature: mouse-associated habitat; material: faeces | place: Denmark | collected 2011 | reverse complement strand
TTAAAGTGGCACGCGAGCTGGGTTCAGAACGTCGTGAGACAGTTCGGTCCCTATCCATCGTGGGCGTAGGATATTTGAGAGGCTCTGCCCCTAGTACGAGAGGACCAGGGTGGACGAACCTACTGTGCACCAGTTGTCACGCCAGTGGCACAGCTGGGTAGCGGAGTTCGGATGGGATAAACGCTGAAGGCATCTAAGCGTGAAACCCACCTCAAGATAAGATATCCCATATCGTAAGATAGTAAGACCCCTTGAAGACTACAAGGTTGATAGGTCGGAGGTGTACATACAGTAATGTATTTAGCTGACCGATACTAATAGGTCGAGGGCTTGATCAGAAAAGATTAAGACTTCAATACAAAACAAACAATTTACTATGCAGTTGTGAATGTGTAAGACATATTCAGCCATTGTGGTGATAATGGCGAGGAGGTACACCTGTTCCCATTCCGAACACAGAAGTTAAGCTCCTCAGCGCCGAAAGTACTTAGATGGAAGCGTCTCGGGAGGATAGGTCATTGCCACATCCACTAAAAGAGTAATTAGTAACAACTAATTACTCTTTTTTCTTATTACAAATCTTCCATCTAAGTGCTTTCTGCACTTCGTCGTTGCTCCTCAGCGCGTCGCTCAAGGTCTCACTTTTGAGTTCGTTTTGGTAGGTTACCAAAACTGCACTTTATGTTCGCCTCTCGCTATTTCCCAAAACAATATCCATTGCTTTGGGAGCCCTTTATTTATTTAGATGGAAGCGTCTCGGGAGGATAGGTCATTGCCACATCCATTAACAAGGTAGTAGTTAAATTAACTACTACCTTGTTTCTTTTATCTAAACAAACCCCATCTAAGTACTTTCCCACTTCGTTGCTACATTTATTTTGACAATTGTCTTAAAACTATTTATCTAAAAACAAGGTGTTAAAAATATCTAACACCTTGTTTACTATTTTAATTATTATTTATTTGCTTTTATTTTTTGTTTTGTCTTATTTTTATTAAATTATCTTACTTAAATACAGATTAATTTATTTCTTTTATAACTGCTATATGCTACTTTTCTCCAAGTTTGTTTTTCCGCTTATTCTATTTTTTTGCAAAAATACCTCCGAAAATCGGTATTAATTGTGATAATGAATATAAATTAATGCCAAGTTTATTTTAAGTATTATCTAAATCTAACAAGTAATCAGCAGATATTGAAAAGGTTTTACAGATTTTATACAATAAGTCAAATGAAGGATAACTTTTGCCTCTTTCCCATAAAGAAATAGTATCTTGAGAAACATTTAACAGTTTCCCAAAATCACTTTGAGATAATCTATTTTCTATCCTTAACTCTTTTAATCTTTTTGCAAATTCTTCCATATAATTAGTATACGATAAATTTTCGTAATAAACTTGATATACGATAAATATTCGTATATAATATTTTATATTGAAATATATAGGAAAAATTATGGGTGAAAATATTGGTGAAAAAACAATTAGATTAGGTAAGTTGTGTAAAAAAATTGGGAAATTTGGTGGTATATTGTTTAGTACAAATTTATTCATATTCATTATCATATTTGTATTAATTTGCTTTGAAGTTAAAAATATGAATCATATTGGTATTTTGATACTGCTTATAATTGTATTGCTTGGTATTGTAGTTGGATTTTTGCTTATTCCATGTGTTTTTATCGGTTGCCATTTAATGTGTATTGGAAAAATAGAAGTAAATACTAATGAAAATAATGAGATATTAAAAGATATAAATAATAAATTAAAATAATAATATTTGATGCTCTCTTATTATAGAGAGTAGTTTTTTTTTGCAAAAATCGGAAAATTCGTATTATTTATTTGATATTGGGAAAAATATTAGTATAAATGAATTTAATTTAGGAGGAAGATATGAATCCATTTAAAGAAAAACCCATATCATTAATTAATAGTTTTGAAAACTGGAAACAATTGTACCCAAAGGCATACAACAAAAATGAAGTTGACCCTTATACTAAAACACGTATTATTTTAATGAATGGTACAGAATTTGAAGCGAACTGGTTTTCTCATCAATTTGCAAGACACTTTGCTTGCACAGATATAAGAAGAGATTTGGCATTAGTTCGTGCACAAGAAAAGCAGCAACAATTAAAAATATCATTATTAAAACCATGTGATGAAACTCAACTAGAGCAAACTATTGGTTATGAGCAACTTGCAGTAGATTTAACTGCAGAACTTGCAAAAAGAGAAAAAGATTTTTATGTGAAAAAGGCATTAGATTTTGCATTGCTTGAAGACTTTGACCATTTGTACAGATATTCTGACTTATTGTATATGAATCAAGGTGTAATCGCAGAAAGATTAGTTGGCAAATATACAGAAATTATGCCTGCAAGACCTACAATATCTCATCACAGATTCCCTACAGACAATGTTAGAAGATGTATAAATTCAAAAACTGCAGATAAGGAAACTATTTTAGGAACAATGATTATTACTGCAGCAGAGCAACAAACAATGAACTATTATATGAATGTTGCAACTTTGGCAACAGATGATTTAACTCGTAAGTTATATGAGGAAATTGCTTTGGTTGAAGAGGAACATGTAACTCAGTATGAGGACCTAATGGATGCTAATGGAAGTTGGTTTGAAATGAACTTATGGCATGAGTATGTTGAGTGCTACTTGTATTGGTCTTGTATGATGACAGAGACTGATAAGTGCGTAAAAGCATTATGGGAAGAAAACTTAGCAATAGAAATTGCACATTTGCATGCGGCTGTTGATTTATTGAAAAAACATGAAAATAAGTCTTGGGAAGAAGTTATACCAAACGGTGAGTTCCCAGCACCATTGTCTTTGCATGAAAATATTGCTTATGTAAGAGATATTATAAAGACAACTGCTCAATTTACTTCTGTTGGTGAAGAGTATGAAAATATAAATTGTTTGCCTAAAGATGCAAACTTCTTTAAATATCAAAAAACAATTAATCCAAACGCAGATATGACTCCATCACATATAGTGATAGACGAATATATTAAAAAGTTTGGTGAAGATTATAGATTTGAAACTGCACCTAATCCAATAAAAGAATTACAATGCAGAAAATGTGATAATACCGAAGTTGGTAGAATTAAAGATGCAATAGATAGTACAGGTTTTAAAGCAAATAAATAATAATAAAGCACTCATTTGTTAAAATGGGTGCTTTTTTTGTGATTAAATTTTTATTGATAATTGGATTCAGATTCGTGGAAATATTTTAAATAAGATTTTTTACAATAATCACATACTTCTTCGTCTGTAGCAGGGGTACTATTAAAGTTATATGCTCCATTCACTCGCCAACCATCAAGCAATGATATTCGTATTGCGTCTTTAGGGCAGTCAAAGGAACAAGCCATACAGCCTACGCAGTTTTTGCCAAATATTGGTTTTCCGTCTTTTAATGAAATATTATTGGTAGGGCATAATTTTTCGCATATTCCACAACTTATACACGCAACTGTTGTTTTATAATGTTTGCCAAACATTGGCATTGCAAGATGTTCTATTTTGCACACAAAAGAAACAAAACGATTAAATAGTCCATTTTTGTTTAATTTGCCATTATCATTTAAAATACTTTTAGCATCTTTAATTGCTCTAAGTCTTGCATCATTTATCATACGTGTTGCCATATTATCAGTATGATGAAAAATTATATTGTAAGGCATAATATACATAAATTCGCCATTAACTTTGTAGCCTTTTTTTGTAAGTATTTTTTTAGGAACTATGCCTGCTGCGTTATTTAAATTTAAGGCCTCTCCAGACACTCTTACAATAAAGGCTGACTTATTTGCTTTATCACACGGCAAATCATTTAAAAAATCCAACATTACTTTGGGGGTGTTGAACCCATGCACAGGGTATGCAATAATAATTTTATCAAATGTTTGTACTATTTGCTTGTCAGTTACGTCTTTAATTAAATTAATATCAACATCTGCGTTATTTTTCTGAAGTTCAGATGCTAAAATATTGCAGACTCTTAATGTGTTTCCCGTACCTGTAAAGGCAAAAATTCCTATTTTCATAAAGTATCCTTTTTAATTTCTTGGCGGCCAAACTCGTCAATAAAATAAACAAAATTTTCTTCTTTATCGTGTGAGTCATACCAAAGTTGGGCATAAAATGGGCTTTTTCTTGCAAAATAGTCAAATCTCCAACTGGTTGGATTTGATGCCATTGTACATTCAGGGCACCAATGTCCACCTTTTAGTATTGTAAATATTGAACTTTCAAAAATATGTCCTTCTGAGCATTGCCATTTTATTTTAACATATTCATTTTCAGGCAACTTTTCGGCAAGACATTTGCCACCTCTAAATTCAGCGGCTTTTTGCAATTCTTCAATTGTTAATTCGCTTAAAAGTTTACTTTCATCATAACCATGAGATAATAAATTTGCTTTAGTATTTGCTCGGATTTCGTCATAATCACCAAAATCACCTTTAGTAAGCAACTTTTTGTCTTTCCAAACTTTTGGCAAATTTTCAACTGCTTTATTATCACCAAAATATGCTTGTATTTTAGGTGAGTCATTGTTTTTTATCCATCTGTAAGGTGAGTTATCATTATTTAGTAAGCGATTAAATAAGCACAAATTTAATAAACTTTTTGGAGCAAGTTTACCCAAATTAAAAATAGGGTGCTCTTTTGCAATTTCTTGCCAAAATTCATCGTGACCATCTCTTTGATAATTAAACATATTGTTTAGCACGTCACCATCTGCTATCCATATACCATGAAAGTTACGAGTTGAAAAATAATTAGGTTTAAAAAACTTTTCAATAGTACCACCAATGATAGCAAAACCAACATTAATTGTGTCATAACCAGTGCAACGCCCTTTTATTCCGCCACCTATATTGTAAATTTGTTTCCAAAAATGAGGTATTTCATTTGCAAAATCTCTTTCAAATATACGTTTTACTAGATATCCGCTATCACGGGAAGAAACCCATTCAAGTGGAGCATTAAGCGCAGTATGAAACATTAAGCCATCTGATATGTTTGATTTAAACATTTCTGGGTGTAACATAGCAGTTTGTCTTAAAATTACCCAATTATCCAAGTCTGCTTCCAAAACATATCTTTCGCCATAAAGTTTGTCTTTTGCATAAGCATCAAAAGGACTAATTAATAATGGGTCGCCAACACGTCCAAACAAATGTTTTTCATTACGGTTGCCGTATAGTGCAATTGTAGAAACATGTATATATTTTGGCTGAGGATTTTGTTTTTTAATTGCGTTTACTAATGCAATTGTTCCAAGTCTGTTACTAACAAAACTTCTTTGAGGGTCATTATCTGAAACTGGTGGAATTACTGCTGCCATGTGGATAACATAATCCATGCTAGCAACTAAAGATACACATGCTTCTTGGCTATCAATAGACCCAAAAATTATTTCTATTTTTGATTTGTATTGTTTTTTTAAGCATTTTGCTAATTTTAAATTTTTACGTGTGTTTCGCAATAAGATTCTAATAAATTCAATGTCAGGCAAGTCAATAGTCTGTTTTAGTGCTTGACATCCCATATTACCACTAACACCAGTCATTGCAATTTTCATTTGTGCTCCTTTGTAAAATATTACTTATGGCTTTTGACATTTTAAATTTAAAATGTTATAATAATATCAAAGCAATACACAAGTTATATATTTTTACTTTAAAATAATACCATATATTTTGTTTTATAGTCAATATAAAAATATTTATACATTGGAAATTGCGACAAAAAAAGGAGAATGTTGCTAATGAATACCAATAATTTTTCTAAAGAATGTTTTTATGATGCGTTGATTTCATTGTATAAAGAAAATGATTTTTGCAGTATTAATGTAAAACAAATATGTAAAAAAGCGGGATATAATCGTAGCACTTTTTATCGCCATTATACTTCTAAAGAAGATATTATTTTGCAAAAAATTAAAGCACTGGTTTATAATTGGCATAGTTCTTTAAATAATGAAATAGGATATGAGTTTGAAAACTTTGTTAATTTATTTGATTATTTTCGCACAAATAGTGAAGCCTTTGTTATAATGCATAAAATGAATTTAGATGATGAACTATTGCTTTTAAGTAGGGAATATCTGTACAACAATTTTGAAGTTGAGGAGTATGACTCAGTATTTATCAATAATGGTATTTTGGCTGTAGTATTTAGTTGGATAGATAATGGCATGAAAGAAAGTAACGAATACATGGCAAAATTACTATCAAAATATCTAAATTATGGCAATGTAATAAGTAAAAAAGATTAAAACAAATAATTTGCAGGAGTAAAAACTCCTGCTTATTTTATTTTTTGAAAGAAAGACGAACATATAGTTCGTCTTTTAAATAGACTTTAAAACAAATAATCAGTTATAGTTATATAGTGTATACCTCAATTATAGTTAATTATGATTTTGACAATGTGATAAATATAGTACAAATTAGTGTAATTTAGTATAAAATCGAATAGATTTATAAAAAATTCAAAAACAATATTGACAAAAATAGTTAATTAAAGTAAAATATAATTATATATTTAAATTATTTTTTTTAGGAGTGCATATATGATTGAGAAATTGCTTGAAAAATTAGTAACCAAATTTTCAATTAAAGTTAATGATTTAATTAACTATTTAGATATTTCTAAAGCAACAATTTATAACTATAGAAATATGGAAAATTTTGAAGATATACCAAGTGATAAAAAAATGAAAATTTTATATTTATTTGGCAAAGATTCTGTTAAAGATTTGGAGTTGGTGTTAGATGAATCTGATGCTGAAATTTTATCGCAATATATCAATAGGATTACAAGCATATTAAAGGGGAGTCTTCAAGATAAAAAAAATGCTATTGCATCTATTGAAAATATGACAAATGAAATCGAAAATTTATCACAAGAAAACTTTGCTATGTCAAGGCAACTTTTAATTTTGAAAAAGTTTGAAAAAGTTGACGAGTTTGCAAAAAATGTAGTATTGGAAAAAGTTGCAAAGATTATGGAAGGGGCTACTACAGCCGAGATTCATCAATTTATTGAATATTTAGAAATATTTGAAGTTTATAAAATTAATAATCAAAAATAATACGGAGAGTACTAATGAAATATTTATATTTGAGTTTTGTTGAACATTTAGAAAACGATTCTAAAAGTAAACGAGATTTTTATAACTTGTCTCTAATAAAACAATATGAATTATTAAAAAGACGAATTCCAGATAAACAAAGAATAGATGATTTTAGAGTATTTATTGAACGATGTTTCCCACCTGAGTTTAGCAAAACTTATTATTTGTCATGTCCAAATATTTTGAGAGAGAAAAATGAGACGAATCATGGTTTTTCATATTTGAATAACTTAGTTATTCGTCCAGAAAAAACTATGCAAATGACACAATGCTTGCCAGAGAATCAAAATATAATTTTAATTGGAGATTTGAAGGAAGGACAATATATAGCAACTTTTGTTGTAAAAGGGATACAACTGATTGATGATAATATGAAGTCTCAATATGATATGCAAATAACTAATGTGGCAACTAATTTATGTTTCAATAAAGGATATTGGACTGGACATCGACCAAATCGTGATGAATCATATTTTACTCCAGATAAAATTTTGGAAATTGTTGAGTGCTGTTTTACAATTGATTCCCCAATAAATGCGATTAAAATTTATAAACAATGGAAAGAATATTTTGATTTTAGAGAATATTATTTGAATGAACAAAGGAATAAAAAACTGGTATTAGATAGTGTTTCTTTGGTTGATTCCTATGCAATAAACAGGAAAGAATATAAGAAAAATTCTATGCAATATGATGAATATATTTTGGATGGTCATAAAGAATTTAAACAAGGAGATATGATTGTTATAAGCAAAAACATTGCTGATGCAGAATCATTTCCATTAATTAAAGTTGATGTAAAGAAAAATAAAAAAGAATTTGAATCAGATACGATAGAAAAAGGGAGCAAAAAGTTTAATCACTTTGAGCAGAAAATTCGTTCGCTTGTAAATGATAATGTTATTGTCACTAGTATAAATCCTGAAATGCTTTCAGCAAAAGATGGCATAGGTAATTTGATTAAATATAGGTATGAATTAGGAGATAAGTTTAAAATAATAAAGTTTGATATTGAGCCCATTGACCATATTAAACAAACTGAGAATGATAGTAAAAAAAGTATTCAAGATGATAAAAAGTCAATTGATGTAAAATATGCTAAACAAATTGATAATGAAGTCAAAGAGTATGTTAAAAAGGTAAAGGACGAAGAGGAAAAAGAAATAATTAACAAAATTACAAATTTTACTGCTGGCCTTGACAAAACTCTAAGTAGTGATACTAACAAAAATGAAGATAAAGAAATATTATTGTTAATTGAAAATGAAAAAAAGACAATTAAGAAATCAATAAAGCAAAATAAAAATGAAAGCAAACAAGAATATAAAGCAAGGCTGAATGAACGATTTGCATTGATTGACATTAAGAAATATTATATTGAAAGAAATCGAAAAAGAATTTTTAACTTTGAAAAAAGGTTGAGGGATGATTTTGCTGTTGCATTGAAAAAAATGCAAGACAACAAAAAAAGAGAACTAGAAAGTAAATACAAATTTGATATAAACAAAGAATATTCTGAAGTAGAGGCTAAAGAAAAATCAAGATTGGATGAGCAAATTGAAAAAATAAAAGAGGAGGAAACTGAAATTTGCTTTTCAATATATTTTAAGCCAAACGATAAGAAGGATATTGATAAAATAGATAAAGATAAAATAGAAAATTGCAAATACATTGTTTATGATGATAGAGCAGAAACCGCGAAGTTAAATAGACAAAAAGAGGCTTTAGAAAATTTTTATAATGGCAATGTAAAAAATCCATATTTATCTACATATTTATTTTCTCCAGAAACTTTACCAGCGATTTCATATAAAACTGATGATTGGACTTGGTATTTAGAGTCGTTAAATGATAAGCAGAAAGACGCGGTAAGAAAGGCAGTGGCAAGTAATGGTTTGTTTTTGTTGCAAGGACCACCGGGAACTGGCAAAACTCAAGTTATTGCAGAAACTGTTGCTCATCTTGTTAAAGAAGGTAAAAAAGTATTGATATCATCTGAAACGCATAAGGCAATCGACAATGTTTTTGAAAGATTGCCAAAAGTTGCAGATATCGTTCCTATTAGACTTATTGGGGCAAAAAGCAATAAAAATAGCGAATATACCCCAAAATATTTGGTTGATAATTTTTATAAAAATATTAGCACAAATATGAATGATATTGTCGAAAAATACACGAATTTTAAGGAATACAGAAATAGTTTTGCAGAAAAGATTAATGAATTATGTTTACTTAAGACAAAAATTGATAAGTCAACAAAACAATATGAAAGTGCTAAAAAATCAATTGAAAAACTAAACAAGCAAATCAATGACTTGAATAAACAAATAAACTCAAAGGAAGAGTGTCGCGAAAATAGGTGTGAAGAGATTGATGTATTAAGCAGAACAAAAAAACATGTTGATAAATATAACTTCGACATTGAAAGAGACGATATCCAAAAATATATAATATCAAAATATTTTGCAGAAATAAAACAATTGTTTGGTAAAGATTTTCAACAAAAAAATTTGGATGATTTAATTAGAACATTAATTAATATTTCGAATGAAGAGATAATGCAAGAGATTGAGGCTTTTAATCCAGAGTCAAACGAACAGATTGCAAAAGCACAATTAGAATTGTTAAAACAACAAATGGATAAAATTTTTGAAGAGTGCGATGGCGAGACTGATAACAACGAAGAATATAAAAAATTAAATAAAGAATGGAAAGAACTAAGAAAGAAAAGTAAAGAACAAAATTATTCAAGTGAAAATAAAAAGTTAGATAACATTTTTACATTTGATTTTATGGCAAGTCATAAGGATAAACTTATTGATATTATTATAACTAAGAGAAATCAAATTTTAAATGTAAAAAATGGTATTGTGGAGTTTATTGATAGCGAAATATCAAAACTGCAAAAAAATGTTGACAATGATAATAATGAGATTAATGACATAAGAAAACAAATAAAAAATATTAGTTATGACATCGCAGAAATTGAAGACTCAAACGAGTATCAAAGCATACAAAGTGACAAACTTAAACTAGAGATGAGCATTAATAAAATTGTTCAAGATTTTGAAATTTACGAGTCCTATAGCGATGTGGATGGTGCAATAAAAGTAATTCAAGACAAATTTGAAGATTGGAATAAAAACTATCAAGAACATGAAAAAGAAAACAAAGAGAAAATTCCAATGTATGAAAAAATATCAAAGTTTTTGTCTCAAACAGATGTTGTTGAACAGGATAGAAAATTGTATACAAAAGATTTGTTCGAAAGTGCAAATGTTTTTGGAATTACTTGTACAAGTAGTGATAAATTTAGGAAAGAAAACAATGCAGAACTAGATGACTTTGACTTGGATGATATTGATGTTAAAATGGTTGGTATTGATGTTGTAATAATTGATGAAGTTTCAAAATCAAGTTTTGTTGATTTGCTTATTCCAATTCTGTATGGTAAAACAGTTATTTTGGTTGGAGACCATAGACAATTGCCTCCAATGTATGAGTTTGCGAAAATGCGAGAGGAAGATTTTGTGGACTTAAATGAAGAGTATATCACATATGAAAAAAATAAGAAATTTACAAAAATGTATGAAGAATGTTTCTTTAAAACTTTGTTTGAAAAAATATCTGATGATTATAAAACTATGTTACAACAGCAGTATCGTTGCCATGAGCATATAATGAAAGTGTTTAATCATTTTTATCAAGGAAAATTAAGGCTTGGTTTTGAAGGACAAAATAATCAAAAGAAGCACAATATTGACTTGAAATTTAATGATAGAACTTTAATTCAACGAGATAAACATATTTACTTTGTTGACTGTAAACAATTTGAAACAAGGGATTCTGACTCAACATCAATTTATAATATAGGCGAAGCAAAAGTTGTTGTTGAATTGCTTAAAAAATTGAAGTTTTTTTATAAAAACTCGTCAAAAATCGACCCTTTAAGTGTTGGTGTGATTTGTACATATGGTGACCAAGCAAAAAAAATAAAAAAATTAATGCAAACGGAAAAGATAAAATCAGATGATTTTAAAACGGGAGCAGAAAAACTTGTAGCAAGTACTGTGGACGATTTTCAAGGTGATGAGAGGGATATAATTATTCTTTCTACTGTAAGAAATCCGCAAGAACCAGCAAAATCAGATCCGGGATTTATACTTGCTTATCAACGAATAAACGTTGCACTTTCAAGGGCGAGAAAATTACTGATAATTGTTGGAAATCAAGATTATCTTGAGAAAAAGGGTGTTATTGATTTGCCAGATATTTATGGAAGACAAGGCAAAATTTTTAGAGTATACGAGGAAATTTTGAATACCATCGAAACTCATGGAAAGATTTTGAAAGATATTGATATTGTGAATTCAACGGAGGAATAATTTATGCACAATTTTACATTGCAAACAAGTATGCCGTTCCCTTTTTTTGAATTGAAAAATGAGGTTGAGTTTACTGAAGTTAAAAAACCAAGTGGTGTTGCATATATGCTTTTAGTTTTGTTTAATGAGTCAAAAAGCAAATCATATAAAATCTCAAAATTGCTGAATTCATTTGATATTCCAAGTAACTTTTATGAGATATTTGCACAAGAAATTGATACACTAATTGAGCATAACATTATAAAATGTAAAACATCCTATAATAGATTGGATTTTGAAGACTATAAGTTGAGCGATTTTGCGTTTACGGAAAAAGGTAAAAAAGTTTTTGCTGATGAGCAAATATCTACTGGTAATATTAAATCAAAAGATATATCTTGTTTTTATAATATTGCTTTTGATAAATTGTTTATGAAAAATCAAATTGATATCGAAATCAAATCTTTGAAAGATGGTGCTTTTGATGAGAACTTTATGAATCAATTTGATTGCAAACGCAATGTTGAAGATTTTTATAATTTGCAAAAAGGTCCAAATTTTCCAGTAAAGCAGTCAGAAATAATTACAAAAATTGAACCAATTGGGAGAAACAGTTATGTAGGAATGTATCCTTGCAGATTAATTGTTGAAGAAGACGATATCAAAATTAAATTTGAGTATGATGCACTGCAAGGATTTTATGAAAAATATTACAACTCTAACATTATTAATAAAGCAATTTCAATGAAAACAAAATTCAAATTGGAAAATGGAAAGGAGTTACCTCTATCAGGAGTGCAATTTTCTGTTGATAGTGTAAAATACCCAGAAGAGTTGAAGTCAATATGTGAAAAGAAATATCAATTAATTTTGGCAAGAAAAGGATATGTAGTCAACAAAAGTCCTGTTGCTATTGATTACGAAAAATCAATTGATGAAATATCAAATTTGGCAGACATTGTAACTATTGACAATTTTCAAATTAATGCATATTGCCCAGTTAAATTGCTACTAAAAGAAAAGCGATTTGGCAAAGTTGTTTTGCCAGTTGTTTTGGTGCATAAAGTTTCAATAGACGATTTTTCAAAAGCAATTGATTTGTATATTGATACAAAAAATCAATATTCCGAAGAGAATATAAAAGAAATTTTACAAATTTGCAATATAACCAAAAATTATGCAAAAGCAGTTGATATGTTGAAGTTGTATATGACTGAAAATATTGGAGAAAACATTAATATTCTCCGAGAAGTTAAGCAGTTATTTTCTAATAATACAATGCTCTCTACTGAATACAAAAAACTCTTGGAGACTAATTATTTTAATTGCTTGCATAATGTAAGCGAAGATTCTTTGGATACAGTGTTAAAGATAACATTTTGGATACCATCATTTATGCATTGTGAAACAAATGAAGTGCTTTCAAAACTTATAAATGGAATAGGAAATATCAAGGATAAAGTTTATGTTTTTGAAGTGTTATCAAAACAGTTTAAACCAGAAATAATTCTAAATTACGTAAATCCTTTTGAGGATATACTTAATGGAAAAACAAGTTCAGTCAAGTTGTTGCAAGATGTGTCACAATTTAACAGAGTATTTGTTGAATTGAAAAATGTTGCCGGTATTAATGATTCTACAAATTGTCTTGTAGATGAAGAAAATATTGAAAAAATTAACTTCCAAAATGTATTTAAGAATGTAGTTAGTTTTTAGAAAAATATTTTAATATTTAAACCATATAATAAAGAATATTTTGATAATGTTGATAAATATATGTATGTATTTGGACAAATTAATGACTATTTTAACAAATTAGATGCAGCATTGAAAAATCCAAAAAAAATAACTTCCGATTTAATTGAGAAAAAAATAGTTTCGGGTGATTATCAGTTTGTGTTAATAAATCTAAGTGCAAAACTTGAATGGTTATTGTTTGATAAATTTAAGTTGCAGGGAGATTTATTTGAAAAACTTAATCAAGCAAAAGACAATAATTTGTTGGATAAAAAAATTATTATAGATTTGCATAAATTAAGACAAGCAAGAAATCCTTTGGTTCATGCAGAAAAACAAGAAGTTGATTTTGATGCTGATGATTTGCGTAGATGGAATAAGGAAGTATTTGCAATTGAGGAGGAGAAAAAATGAGTCATCAAGTTGTAGTAGATTTTGAAGGTGTTTCAACTAAAATCCATATTCAATGTGATATGGCAGCACACTCGTTGTGCAAAATTGACAAAACAATTGAATATATAAAAAATAATGCCAGCAAAGTTGAAAATCAAAAAATGGTTGAGTATGAAGAATATCTTTTGAAATCAAAAAATAAATTGCAAAAACAAATTGATTTTTTAGTTAAAAAAGTATTAGAGTACAAAGATTTGAAAAAACAAAGGATAGATTCTAATGCTGAATTAGTAAAAAAATGGAATGAATTAAATCGTGTACTTGCAATTGAGGGAAATAAGCTTGAGCAAATGGTTGCCGAATTGACAGGCGCCAAACTTTCAGTAATTGAACAAATGGTAAGTGAAAATTTGTTTGATAAAATTGATGAACATTCAAAAAAAAATCAAGATAAAATCAATGGTGTAGTGCGTTTTGACAAAAGATTAGTTGAGCAGATTAATAGTATAGATGATATATCTTTGAAAGAACTTGCCTATCAACAAATGGTTGCTGGTGAAAATAATTTCAATGCAATTATGCAAAAAGCAAAAAATGAGTATGACATTTTGCTAGGCAAATCTAATTTTGTGCAAGATGTTAAAGAAGAATTGAAAGAGGCAGGTGTTTCTAATGAAGAAATTGAAGAAATTGTATCAAAACCTATTACTTTAGAAACTGCAAATCAAATATCCGAATCTGTAAATACTGCAATTTCAGATGAAAAAAATCGTAAAGAAACACTGAAAGTCATTATTAAAGCAATTAGGGATAGAGGATTTATTGTTGATAATAAAAACAATTTGAAAATTGATAAAAAATCAAATATTGTCAAACTTGTTGCTAAAAAAGCTGATGGAAAAACAGCTGAGTTTGAAATTCAGTTAAATGGAAAATTTATGTATCATTTTGATGGATACGTTGGACAAGCTTGTCAAAAAGATATTACACCTTTTATGGATGATTTGAAAAATATCTACGATATAAATATTTTGCATGAAGAATATATTTGGTCAAATCCAGATAAAGTTCAAACAAAGAAATATCATTATCAAAGTACTAACAAAAACAAAAAATAGGAGAATTGAAGTATGTCATTAGAAAATGGATTTAACAAAATTAAACGAAGTGCAGGTATTAAAAAATGTGTACTTATTGATGGAAATGTAGGCGATGTTTATTTGGATGGTAAGAAAAACATAGTTACATTGAGGCAATATCTTGAAAATATGTTGAAAGCAATGGATTATCAAGATATTGTGTATTGGGATAGAGTTGAGGGGGCTACTGGTGCAATTGATAAGTTGCAAGTAGTCGACAATGCCAATGTCGCAGGTGATGTTTATGAGTTAGAGGACGATGAGGGTAATATTAAATCTCAAGAAGGGTTATTTAAAGAACCAGCAGAAATTTTGAACATTGTATACAAAAATGTTATTGATAAAGACAAAAAAGTTGCATTTATTTTGAATTGGAGTGAATACTTATTTGGAGTTAATGGCTTGTCAGATGATGAAAGGCAAAATATTACTTTGCTCGGCAAGGCAATAAAGGACAGAAAAGTTGATTATCTAAATAGTGATTACAATGAAAGTGTTGTTATAATTGTTTGCAACAAAGCTGCTGCTTTTCCGCTATCTTTTTACAATGGTAATCCAGAAGTTGAACTTATAACACTTCAAAAACCTGATAGAGAGGAAAGAAAAGAAATTATTTACAAAATAGAATCTTCGTTTGATATAAAATTGAAAACTGGTACAGATTCGCTTTTGGATAAGGATAATCAAGATTTTATTGATATGCTTGATGATTTTACTAATCGCGAAATTATTCAAATTGCAAGAATGTCTCGCAAAGAAGATAAAATGACTTATGAAAAATTGTTTTACCTGTTTAAGTATGGAGAGAAAGAAAATCCTTGGGAAAAATTAGAATATGACAGAGTTAAAGATATAAAAAAAGAATTGTCAGAAAGAGTAGTTGGACAAGATGAAGCAATTGCAAAAATTGAAAAAACTGTTGTTAAAGCATATATGGGATTGTCAGGCTTGCATAAGACATCTTCGCGTGCAATGCCTAAGGGAGTATTCTTTTTTGTTGGTCCAACTGGTGTAGGAAAAACTGAACTATCAAAAGCACTTGCTAAATTTGTGTTTGGTGATGAGCAAGCATGCATAAGATTTGACATGTCAGAGTATGCTCAAGAAAATAGTGACCAAAAATTGATTGGTGCAGCACCGGGTTATGTTGGTTACGAGGAAGGTGGACAACTTACAAATGCTATAAAAGAACATCCTTTTAGTGTTGTTTTATTTGATGAAATAGAAAAGGCTGCAAAACCTAATCCTAGAATACTTGATATATTTTTGCAGATTCTTGAAGATGGTAGGTTGACAGATTCAAAAGGGGAAACAGTGTATTTTAGCGATACAATTATTATATTTACTTCTAACTTAGGTGCTAATCAAGTATTGGCAACTTCAGATAAAGAAAAAACTGCACAAGAATTTATTGATATAGTTAAGAATTATTTTGACAATGAGTTAAAAAGACCAGAATTGCTTGGTCGTATTGGATATAACAATATTGTGCCTTTCAATTTTATTCAAGATAAAGAATTTTTATATAAGATAGCAAAATCAAAGTTAATTCCTGTAAAAAAAGGTATTGAAGAAAAATATAAACTTTCTATTGAATTTGAAAAGGAAATGGATGCAATCAATTATATTCTAAATGGTGTTGATATAGCAAAAGGTGGTAGAGATATTTTGAATGCTATCAATGATAGATTACTTGATTCACTATCAATGTTTTTGTTTGAAAACAAAGATGATTTAAGACATTATAGAGGTTGTACTATAAATATAAAAGTAAAAAAGGATGGTTTTGAATTTGAATTCAATGATTAAGTTCAATATAGCGAATATAAAATTGCTTACAAAAACTGAAGGACCATATAAAAGATGTTGTATTTGGTTTCAAGGTTGTAATTTAAACTGTAAAGGTTGTTGTAATCAAGATTTGCAAAAACTCATTCCTAAAAATATAGTAAGTCTTGAAAAATTGGTTTATATAGTTAAACAAGCAAAAGATGAATTTGGTATAGAGGGGATAACATTGAGTGGAGGAGAGCCATCTATTCAAAATGGATTAGCAATGTTTAACAAAATTATTCGTGACTTAGGACTTGGGATTATTATGTTTTCTGGAAAAGAGAAATCGCACTTAAATAGCGATTTAGTAAACTCTGTTGATTTATTAATCGCTGGTCCATTTATTAAATCAGAAATAGATAATGAGCGATTATTACTTGGGTCAAAAAATAAAAAATTGCATTGTATATCGGATAGATACAGAAATGACTTAGAATTTTTTAATAATCCTATATCTAAAGAAGAAGTCATAGTGCAGGATTATATTTTTATTAATGGAGATTAAAGATAGAAAGAATTTATATATTAAGTATAATTATTTTAAAACTAATGTAAAAGGAAATTAAAAATATGCAACGCGATAAAGTAAATTGTAATTATGGCAAAAGCGATGCGGATATTGCATTTGTTTTTGCTTGTCCTGGGAAATTTGAATTAAAAAATAATAAAGTATTGAGCGGTAACACTGGTAAAAATTTAAATTTATTGTTAGAGAAATTATATGAATGGAATAAAAATATATTTCCATGTTATAGAATCACAATATCATTTAGGATTCAAAGGTATAAATCGCATAAAGGAAGATGTGCGTGGTAACAAATTCAACATGGTGATAAAAAAGCAACAGACAAGAGGATAGAAGTAATAGCGAATGATATTATAAAACAATTAGAAAAATTAATGTCTTAATATTGTTTTAAGTTTAGTTAGTAGTTGAACATAATTTAGTAATAAAACTCACTTAGATGAAAATTAGTGAGTCCATTGTTGCAAGCGAATAGAAACTGTGGATTTTGTGCTAATCGGATGCTTGTGGGGTTGAATTTAATTGTATGTTTAAAAGATATATTAATTGCAATTCAAAAATTTGAAAAATATTAATATGGTAATATGAAAATTCGTATTATATAGGAGAAATTAATGAGTAAATGTATGCAATACGCATTGGAAAAATTTGTACAATCAAAAGAAAATGGGATTTGTCTTATTGATATGCCTACAGGTTCTGGTAAGACATATCTTACTGGCAAAATTATAGGTGAATTTATTCACGGTAATATTTTGCAAGATGTTAAAACAATAATTTATTTAACCCCTCAAAAGAAAAATATAGATGATATTTTTAATGATGTCAAGCAAGATTTTATGGATAATCCGTCTTTATTTGATACAAATGTTTTGAGAATCTATGCAAATTATGAAAGTGTTTTAGATAAGTTTTTAGACATATATGATAGAATCCCTTATACTATTCAGAATAGACAATCTTGTAAAGATTTGAAAAAACATATAGAACTTTATAAAAATTTATTAAAAGAAACTATTTCAAACGATATTTTAGTTAGTGCTCTTGATGAAATAAGGAAACATTATGAAGTTGCTTTTCGAAAAGATTTATCAGAAGAATTGTCAAAAATTGCAATAAATAAGCGAGAGAAAAAGACAAAATTAAATACTAAAGAATATTCGTGGATAAAAGAGTTATATCCGGCTTGTTTAACAGAAGATAGAAAAGTTTTATTTATGACTGTTGATAAGTTTGTGTCAGGGAATGACCCGATTATTTCAAAACCATATCGTTTTATTTCCCATTCTAAAATAAAAAAAACATTAATTTTTATTGATGAGTTTGATGCTACAAAAGATGTTTTACTTAATCAAGAAGTACAGAATTGCACTGATTATAAAATGGATTTAATAAAATTGTTTTCCAGTATATCAAACACTTTAAAAGGACGAGAATTTCCTTTGTCAATATTTGCTAATTCATTAGATGAAAATGATAATACAAGTTCCATATATCATTTTAACAAAATGAAAAATTATTTTGTAGAAGTTGAGAAAAATTATAATTTAAATTACTTATTTAAATTAGATTCTCAACAAGATAACGATAGATATTTTTTGTTTGATGATTACCAATTGCATACTATTACTAATTCTAAAACTGAGAAGAATATAATTTTAGATGTAAATAAAAAAAAGAGACAAAATACAATTTCAATTTCTGAAGATAATGATAATGGAAGATTTTATCGTACCATTTATTCAATTAAAAATGCCGTAAATGTCTTTATAGACTGTTGTGCAAAAATGGCACGAATTTATATGAAACATTATAACGATGAAGCCAGAAAAAGCAATAGGGATATGATGGAAGTTGACCAAGCTGTTAGCACTATTATTGATTTATATAATTTAGATTATAACATGGCAAAAAATATTACTGCTTTGATAGTTGATAACATTTCTATTCCTGTAATAGATAAGGGGAAAGATGTATTTGATACAGATTTCTATATGAGCGGTTTTAGGTATTATGATTTTAAGGATGATATATCGCATAATGAATCAACAACAATGGCAATGTGCTATTTAGATAATACACCTGAGAAATTTATGCTTTCACTGACAAGTAAAGCAAGAGTAGTTGGTTTGTCGGCTACAGCGAGTATTGAAACTGTTACGGGAAATTATAATATTGAATATTTAAGAGAAAGGTTGAATGACGATTTTTATGATATGCCACTTAGTGATAAGAATGATATTAAAAAATATATTGAATCACGATTAGAAAATAATAGTTATACTATAGAAGTGTCAAAAGCAAGCATAGATGAAGCATTGTCAGATGATTTAGAAAAAATTGTTGCTCAATTATTTAATAACACAAATAATATAGAGTTATTTACAGGAAAACTTGAGAGATATCAACAAACTGATAATCGAGACAAATATTATAATGTAAAAAGAATTGTAAAAGCATTGAAGTCAGTAAGGTCTTTTATTGCAAATAAAGAATCTAAAGTGTTATTAGTTATGACGAATAGAAACGTGGTTGAATATAGTGATTACAATATTTTTTCAAAAGAAATTATTGATAGTATGATTGATGCTTTATGTCAAGAAGAGAGTGTGGATATACCTAGTACGTATTATTTGAATAGTGTAGAATTTTCCGCTCAAAAAGAAATGTATAAAAAAGTTCTTCAAGAGGGTAAAAAAATTATACTCTTTTCTAGTTACAATACGGCAGGAACAGGGCAGAATCTTCAGTATGAAATTGATAATAAAGAAATGGATATTGATTCATTATATTTGGAGTTGCCTACAAATATATTAGTTAATATTTCAGGACTTAGAGAAGAAACTGATTTAATAAAATTAATTTATCAGTATGAGGCTTTAAAAACTAGTGGTGAAATCACAAAAAAAATAGCATTTTCAAATATAAAGTCAGCATTTAAACGATTAATGACGACAAATATGAATGATGACTTTAATTATTCTGCTTATAAATCAGAATCTATAAATAATCATATTGTTAAAATACTTATTCAGGCAGTAGGTAGAATTTGTCGTACAAAAAATAAAAATTCAAAAATCAATATTTATGTTGATGAAGAAATTTATAAAAATGTTGATTTTTCTGTTGCTTTTAAAAACGATAGAATATTAAATCCTGAATTTACAAGAATTGTAGAGCAAAATACAATGACAGAAAAAAACAAGATTCATATAAATCTAAATAAGGCTTCTGACAGAAATGCTCGTGTAAAAACACGCATAGAAAATATGCTTAGTATAAATAGAACATCGTGGAATGAAACGGATGTTGAGCAATGGAATGAGATGCGTGATTTTGTATTGAAGCATCCTACTATTTCAAAAAAAGAATTGGCTTTGGAAGTGAAAAAACACTATTCTATTAAGGATTTTTATTTAGAAGCAAGAGATGGTGAAACAATAAATCATTATTTATTTATAGATGATGAAACAGAATCTAAACAAATACTTTATGATTATAATTCAGAGAAAAGTAAAAATGCAATTATGATAGATGAGTATGGCACTAGGTTAACTAATTTGATTCGTATTCCTGCAGTTAAAAAAGTTTTTGAGAAAAATGAGTATGCAACATCGTTCAAAAGTAATGATTGTATGATTTTGCCAGTAGTGTATCAAAATATTTATAAAGGTGCACTTGGTGAAATTGCTGGTAGGGCTATATTAGAGGCTAAAGGTATTAAACTATCCGAAATTACAGATTTGACAAAATTCGAAAAATTTGATTTTTGTTTAGAGAATAATAAAGATATTTATATTGATTTCAAAAATTGGTCGGAGCAAGACAAAGTTAATAGAGATGAATATAGAGAAAAGTGTTTAAAAAAATTGGATAAAATAAAAGGAAAAAAAGTATTTATAATTAATATTTCCTCTAATAATTTCCAAATACATAAAAGTTATGGTGGCAAAATAATTGAAATTTCAAGTTTGTGTAAGTGTATGACAGCAACTGAATCATTGTATCCTTTAGACGACAAAAATATGAATAAAGTTATTAAATTGTTATTGGAGGCTAGTAATAATGTCAATATGTAATCAACTTAATGTTAGTTTTAATTATAAACAAATTGACAATGAGTTTGACTTTTATTTAATAAGTACAACAGAAAAATATATTCCTTTTGGTGCTAAGTGTTTGGATTTTGAGAGTGGCAAAATAGATAGTTTAGCATTTGAAAATGCAAAGTCAGTGTATATAATGTTAAAAAAAGATAAATTTTCTAAAATGGATTTAGTTAAGCGACTTGATAATGAAAAACTTAGTATAAAACGTATTAATGCGTTAAATATCTCTAAGTATATTTTATTTAGGTTGTTCTTGTTTTCGCTAAATAACTTTAA
>OFGX01000800.1_pt1 | contig 21563 bp, 19 predicted proteins | sample 1521831 | NCBI WGS metagenome assembly OFGX01 (sample SAMEA3504080, study PRJEB24116) | mouse gut metagenome | biome: mouse gut; feature: mouse-associated habitat; material: faeces | place: Denmark | collected 2011 | reverse complement strand
GGTCTTGTCTCCAACTACCTCCGCTGTAAAGGTTCTGTGCTCTACAATCTCAATATTGACCAGCTTCTTATGCTTTGTCTTTGCCAAAATAGCATTCAGCAGCGATAATAGCTGCTCCTCATCACCCTTTTCTCCAAAAGTCTTTCCAAATATAAAATCATTCAAGGGCTTTAATCTCTGCATAACTGCCTCACCTGGCTTTCTCTGTTTCGCTTTATTAGTTTCCCTTATGGATAGTATACCATATTCAATGACTGATTTCCATAAAGATTTCCGCGTCCAGGTCACTTTTCATCTAAAATAGGTTACTGTTCAGGGGCATCTTACCCATAAAGCTTCATAAAATAATTCGTGCTTTCCATTGGCAGTAAAGGCAGTCTGTACACAGATAAAGATTTTTCTATAACTCCCGCCATACATAGCTGCTGCTTTATTTCTGTGCTATGAGCCCTGTTCGCTATCAAATAATAAGCCTTAGGATATCTTCTGAACGTTTCCGCAGGCGGCAAAACATCATAGCCCATATACCGGCTCCCCCATCTTCTCTCATCATTATCACAAAAAGCCTGTATCCGATCAATCCCGTTCATTCTCATGAGGCAAAGGGCATACAGCGAAACCTTCCCGGCGCCAAATACAACGATCTGTTCCTTTTTTGACATTTCTTTTATAAAATTTCTATACGGAGCATATTTTGCCTCTGCACTAATCGCAATATAATCTTCAAATGTTTTTGGTTTCTCAGTAAACAACCGCATTTCCAACCAATGCTTTGGAAGCATTTGCTCTTGTATCAGCAAACCATCCTTCCGATCTTTTTTGATAATCTCACGAAATTCCTCCAAGGCTTCTTTTGTCTCCCGATCCGGCTCACTGACTCCTCTGAGGGTACTGTATGGCTCCAGTGCCATCATTATGGTCTCTCTGGCAATGAAAGAATGTTTCTTTACATCCATATCTTTTTGTTTCTCCATCCATTTACGTATGTATTTACATTCTTCCAGATTATACCTGACACAATGAGGATTATAGGTTGACGAAGAACAATTATCTCTCCGATACCTGTAAAATGAACGATCCAAAAACATTCCTCTGTTAAGCTTTATATCCACCAGATACCGGAAAGAACAGTCCTGGAACGCGGCTCCCGGACTCTCATTCAGCCGAATGGCATGTTCCTTCAAAAATGACAGCCTGTAAATGCCGTTCCAGATATAAATATCGTTAGAAAGCTCTTTCTCCATAAAATATTCAGAAGAAATCACCTGATTAAAATCTGACATAGGATATCTTAGGCAATACCGTTCCTCCTTCCCCGGAGTAACAAAAACATCAAATCCGGCTTTGACATAATCCAGATTTTCCTCTGAAGCTGCCTGATACAATTCCTCATACATTTTAGGCTCAATATAATCATCCGTCTCCACAATCCCCATATATTCTCCAGATGCCTGGTCTATGCCTAAATTGATCTGATATCCATAACTTTTCTTATCTGAATGGATCAGCCGGATCCTTTTATCCTTATCTGCATATTTTTGTAAAATCTCCAGAGTGCCATCTGTAGACCCAGCATCAATACATAAAATTTCCAGTTCTTCCAATGTCTGTCCTGTCACACTGTCCAGACATTCTTCTATGTAATTCGCCACATTTAAGGACGGCAATATAACTGACACCTTCACCTTCATTTACAATCTACACCCCTTCCGGTAACTGATTCAAAATTCTGTCTTCTTTAATACCCATGGCCGTTAATTGTCTGTATACTGCCTCCGCTCCATTTCTCATGGATAACAGCACCACATAATTTTTATCACTAATTTTGTTTTTCAAATCCATGGGAGAAATGACAGGAAAACCGAATCTTTCTTTTCCATAAAGCTCTGAATTATTATCGCAAAATCCTTCCATGCAAATATGATTTCTGTCACAGAAAAACATCAGCCGTTCGCCTCGCTTCCCACATCCAAATATAATAACCGGCCTGTTTTGAATCTTTTCCAGAAAATTCTGAACCTCTTGTTTTTTTTCATTATCCGCCTCTATTATCCGCTGGCTGTAATCTTCTTGTGAGGCAAGTAAAAGAATCAGCTTTTCCCACCATCCTTTTCCATACATATCCTCCTCTAAAATCCCGCGGTTTACAGCTTCTGACACTTGCCTTCTAAACCATGTATATGGACCGGCAAGCCTTTGATCCTGCCAGTCTCCATTTAAAGCCGCAATGATCTGATCATACTTGGTAAGAAAAGAAATGCTCATGGTAAAATAATAATACTTCTTGTCAATCCCTTTCATCATATTACATAGCCCTAATTCCTCATTTATCCAATGAAACTCTTTTTCATAGTAAAAAAGACCATCCAGCTCTTTTGAAGAAGCGTTTTCCCGATCCTGTCTGTATCGGTAAAAGCTTTGGTCAACATACTTTGCTTTTCTGGCATAGGTTTTTACCTGCTGCAAAAATCCCATATCCTGAAAAGCAGCTCCTGGTGATTCATGAAGCCTGATATGATTGTCCTTTAAAAACTTCCTGTTATAAATGCCCTTCCATAATACATAATCAGAAGATCTTAGTGTTGTAATCTGGCACGGTTCCAATATTTTTCCATACCAATCCTGCTTATCTCCATGAAACAAACGCTGCCGTACAAAATAATCGGCTCCATTCTGAAGCCGATATACCAGGTCAAAATCTGCCGCTACATAATCTAACCCATCCGCAGCCGCATGTTTATATAAGCATTGATACATATCCCGATCAATCCAGTCGTCTGTCTCCAGGACTGCAGCATATTCACCAGATGCATAGTCTAATCCCATATTAACCTGTCTGCCATAGCTTTTTTTGCCGCTGTGCAAAACTTTAATCCTTGGATCCTTGTCAGCATACTTGTCCAGTATTTCTTTTGTTCCGTCTGCAGATCCTGCATCTATACAGAGAATCTCCAACTCCTCCAATGATTGATGAATGACACTCTCCAAACATCTCTCTATGTAATCCGCCACATTTAAGGACGGCAATATAACAGACACTTTTACATTCATCCCTGCCACACCTTCTTTATCAGTTGATCCCAAAACTCTGCCTGATCGTTGTCTTTTTGTCTTTCATAGATCGTATTATGGGCACAAGTCCCCATTTCCTTCAGCTTATTCCTATCATAATACAATTCCTGGATTCTACAGGCAATAGCTTCTATATTCCCTACCTCAACAACATATCCATTACAGCCATCTGCCACATCATCTCTTGCACCTGACACATCAGTAATTACGGGAACAGCCCCCTCTGCCATGGCCTCAGATTGAGAAATGCTGTGACCTTCCCACTCTGAACAGCTAACCATAATATCTTGTCTGCTCCAAAAATCACGGATATTTTTTCTCTCCATATATCCTAATAGAACCACTAGTTTGCAAAGCTTTTCTTCCTGGATTTTTCGATCTAAAGTTTTACTGTAATCTCCTGTTCCTACAATATTTATCCGAACATCAATCGCTCTCTCTTTCAGTTTTTTTGCTAACTCCAGAAATAAATCCACTCGCTTTTGCATTATAGTTACTCGTCCTGCATATCCAATCTGTAACTGTTCGCCTTTAATACTCCATTTCCTTTTTAAACTCTTTTTACAAGGAATTTGCCATTCTAAATAGTCAATCTTTACTGGATCCATTCCTGACAACAGCATCTTCTGCTTCATACAGGTGCTGATTGTCATACACCTGTCAATAAAATCCTGCCATAAACTATATGCCTCATAATACATTGGATCATCATTATGCTGTACAGCAATTATCCTTATCTGCTGTGGATATAGTGATTTTGCAATACAAGCTGACCAGAATATATGCTGCGGAAAATTACAAATAATTGTACATGGAAGATGATTTATGATTTCCTGCACACATAGGTTGATTTTATCCCGTTCTTGTTCTAATCCTCTATACGCCAATGTATACACCGGATATGTTTCATCCTTGACATCCGGATTTGCTGCATCAGTGGCCAGATAGATTCCATGCCAGCCCTTTCTCTTCAGTTTTCCAGCCAGTTCATAGCTCCATGCCTCAACGCCTCCTAAAACCATCCCATTCTGTAAATCAAACAATATTTTTTTTACAGTAAACCTACTATATGGTTTTACCATCCGATCCGAAAATACATTACTTTTTACAGCATGGTACAAAAGATGATTCCATATATTGTGATACCCTGCTACAATTTGTTTCTTTGTAATCCCCAAATCTAATAATTGGCAAAATATTTCTTTCTCTTTTCCACAAGTAATATATATATAATCAAAATCAAGTGTTTTTATAGTTGCTGGACTGTACACCATAACTCCATTGTACATAATTGACCATAAGTTTTTATTGTTATCAAAAATACCATTGGGAGTAATTCCAAAATTTTTCCATTGATTTATCCAATATTTTCCTATTTTCCCGGCCCCAAAAAAATAACTTTTCACAGTCCCCATAACCTTCTTTCTTTTATTACATAATTTTCCCGCCCAACAAATTACATTATCTTATTCTTGTAATGTATCACGATAATCATTGCCCAAATCATTATATAGCTTCATCTTTCTCACATCACAACATTCACCTGTATATTCCAGTTCATCACATAGATATACCAAAGCTTCAGGAAGTTCCTTTTTTATCTTTTTTCCATCCACCCATAAATTTTCATAATAATCCCAAAAAAACTTTTCGATTCCCTCCTGCTCTCTGCACATATTCTTTATTTCTTCTTCTGTACGTATTTCATTAGAAAAAATAGGCTTATCATTTTCATCCATATCTTCAACGGATGGCTCTGGAGAAGAAAAAATCGTTTCCAAAAAGCAGTGCTTTTCAAACAGTATAGTTCCGCCATGACACTGGTCTACATATATACTTTCTGCATGAATCGGAAATGGTTTCTGCCCAATATATCTAGATAGAAAAAAGCCATCTATTGGTTTATAAAAGATCTGATTTAATAAGTGCTGGATGGTTCCTTGGGAAATAAAATCACAAAACAGATATTTTTGATTCAAATCCAGCCCACAATGCTCTAAATACTTTTTATATCTTTGTCGGACAATCCTTGATCTATCCAAAATCTCCTCTTGATGGACATTATAATAATCCAATACGTCTGCGTAAGACTCTTGATCATAAGGCACTGTCCTTTCCTCAGGAATCCCCAAAATGCCTGTAAGGGTAGTCTCTGGACGATCTGAATTTCCATATATCTTCAATATGCCTACGTCGTTTCCTGTTTTCATACCTGCACGTATACAAAGTTTTCTGGACACAAGTAAATAAACCGGCTCTGGCAGCTCCCGGTTTTTCCCATACTTTTCCCTAAACTTATCATATATCTTCATAAATATATATCCGTCTCTGGCGCCAAAAATCACTTTTTGATAATCTGTCTCTTTTTCCAAATAAGAAATTAATTCTAAAATATAGATTGCTGCTAACGATGCAGCAAAAATTTTCCCTATCTTCTCAAAGCTATCAACCCGGACTACTCCTGCTGTATCATATAAAGCAAAAGGGTTGTTAAATACTTCCGCCAAAACCAATCCAAGAAGGTTTTTTTCATTACAATGGTTAACCCATGGCATGATATTAACGAAATTAGATATTTTCATCATTTCAAACGCACTTTTTATACCATAAGAATCCATCCCATATTTCAACGGCGCCTGCACATCAGCCATCGGATTATCCCCAATATGCAGACAGCTCATATTTTTATTATCCTTCAGATACCTTTCAAATAGTCCGTTTCCTTTTGAAACTCCGTAATCACAGGAAACATAGATCTTGTTATATCCTTTAATATGCATTTCCTCCAACAGTTCACCTAACAGTTCTTCTGTCAAATACATATCCGAAATAATGGATACCTTTTTTCCAAGAGATCTTGCATATTCAAAGATTTCTATCATTTTCTTTCTAGGCAACAGCACACATTTTTCACAGGCCAGCTCAGTTTCCATCACAATCTTCTCTTGTTCCTTTGTCAAACCTGCCTGCTTGCCGAGAATCTCATATATTTTGTAAAGATTCGCGCCTTTTGCCTGCAATTCTGCTTCTCTGCGCATTATTTTAAAGCGCGGTATCTGTATTCCCTTCTTTTGAATCCGATCCTCTACAATATCAAAAACATCGGCAGGCTCCAAGGTTTTTCGCATAATCAGTGTATCAAACAGGTCAAAACTAACTGCATCATACTGTGAAATTAACTGCTTTAGTTCCCTTTCATTTTTTCTGAAATATCTGCTGTCATCAATATTAAAAAATCTCCATCCAAAATATTCCTTTAAATTCAGCCCACTTTCACCATATATATCAATATTATATAAAATACATTTATCCAAAATCCTCTGATAAATAACTTTATAATTTTTCCGTGCAGATGCAATGATAACCACATCTGCATCCTCCGACCCAATCTCATCCCACAGCACAATCGGGACTCCCTCAAATTCACCTCCAAAATGCAGCCTGTCTACAATCCCTCTAATCCGAAAGCCTGAAAGACTATGAATAAAACGCTTTGCAATAATTCCTGTACCATAAATTAATACTTTTTTATTCCTTAAATGTTCAAATCTTTCTGATATAATCTGTGCATATTCCTGTTCATTTAACATATCATTCTTTCCTTTTGATATTTCCTGCCCTTTTATCAGTCAAGCCTTTATTTGTAATAAATTGCGCTTTAAACCTGCATTTCTATACTTCTCGTAGTTTTCTCTTTCTTTTCTATAAAAATCATACTATCACAATATGTAATATACTTAATGTTATCGGAATATTTATTTCTTACCAGCTTCTCTGTTTCCGAATATTGAGCATGAAGATAATCTATCAGATTTTTTGAATATTCTATAAACGTACTTCCTTTATATTCTCCACCATACAATTCCATATACGATGTATGTAAATCCTCACATAAATAAATTCCATTGTCATCAACAAGATCAAACAGTTCCTCAAAAGTAACGATCTGCTGATTCATAGTATGTCCGCCGTCATCAATCAATAGATCAATCTTTCCAATTTCTTTCTTCACCCTACGTAAAAAATCCCTGTCCTCCTGAGAACCGATAAAAATCTTTATATTATCTTCTTCTAATGACTTACAATCAGGATTAATATCAATGCCATAAACGGATACCTGATTAAAAGGCGTCTTAAAGTAATTCTTCCACATCTGCAGCGAACCGCCTTTGAAAACTCCAATTTCCAATATAGATACATTCTTATTTCTATATTTTGAAAAAAATCTTTCATAAGCTTCAAAGTAATGCATCCATTTATTCACAACTTTATGATCTCCATAGAAAAAAAACTTCTCCAGATCATTAAGGGAATCCCTATTTAACTTACTCCCTATTTCTCTGCCGGAGCTGATCGTGCCCGTACCCGGCTGCTCGTTAAACTTCATGTTCCCCCAATTATAGCATTCGTCCTTCCGCAGAATAACTGCATCTACATAGGATACTATCTTATCCTGGGGCACCTTATATTTTGCTACAAGCTGTGTAAAAATCTCGCCTCTGTGCTGGATGCCTGCTGCAATCACCACCAACACATACTCGTGCCACAATATTTCATCGGGGCTGCATATTTTCATCCCGCAAAATTCAGTTTTCCATAAGCTGCTGTCAGAATCTACCAGTTCCAATCCTTCTACACCCTGTGCTGCACACCGTTCAATATAAGCCCGGCCAATCTTTCCAATACCATATATAATGATTTTTCTCATATTCTATTCTCCTTATTTCCGCACTTTATTTAAAAACATCAACAACACAGTTAAGCAAACAAATGATTTTATATCTCAGCGCCCATAAAACAACATATTTTTCACTTTGGAGGGCATATTTGCTGATAGTTTTCCTATCATTTTGAAAACTCATCATGGATGACTGATCCTCTTTATGAAAAATCTTAACCTCTGGTACATAAATCTGTCTCAAATTTTTGCATTTACACATAAGATACAAAATCCCTTCTTCCCCATAGAGAAAGGTGCGTTTATAAAATCCATGATACCAATTAAAAAAATCAGGGGTAAATAAAAGAGTGCATCCATGTAAAACCGTTTCCGGTTTGCCCTGCCTGGCAGGAAAATCAAAATTACAGCCATATTTTTCTGACAACATATTGACATAACGCATCAAGGAATCCCTTAACCCAAGATAAATTGACATTGGGAACTGTTCCTTTCCATCTTTTAGAAGAATCCGACTGCCAATCACCCCTACTCCATGTTCATATTTATCAAGAAGGCCTTTTATGTACTCTTTGTCAATAAATACCGTATCATTATTAACTACTATCACAAAGTCCGCCTTAAGCTTATTTCTTGCATAACGGATCCCTATATTATTCCCTTTGGCATATCCTATATTCTTTTTCCCCTCAATCACCTGCACCCGCTTTTCCTTATGATATGCCTGTCTCAGCCTCTCATAAGCCCCGTTTTTTGAACCATTATCAACAATAACCACTCCGCAAATCGAATACTGCATTTTTAAGATACTATCCACACATTCCAATGTATCTTTATCATTTAAATAATTTAATACAACAATCGCCAATCTACGCATTCAATCCTCCCATGACCACATCCTCCAGCGATATAATCGGACAAGAAAGCTGCCTTGAGACTTCTTCTCTTATTTTTGAATAATCCCATATGGGTGTCACAATAACAGCATCTACAACCGGCAATTTATCATCTGGCTGATACACGGGTATTGTCTCAAACTGGTCAAGGTAAATGGTTCTGTCAATCATATAATCAACCATAATTTCTGTTCCCTTTAGCTGTTTTATCAAATGCCGTCCCATATCCCTTCCGCCATAAACCGCAATATGCTTAAAACCGTTTCTTTCAAAATATTTATCTAAAACAAATCCGTTTTCCGCTAAATCCATCCAAGACATTGCCAACATATAATATTTTTTATATTTATTTATTGTTTTATCCTTATTCTTTCCCACTATTAACCCAAAACGGAATGCTGCAATTATTATTAGAACAAGATAGATGATTATCTTTAAAATTTTCCAAATCATTTTTCTAATTGTCATCTTCAAAAAACACCTTCCTCGGCTAATTCCTTTTGCAGAATATATTTACTACATATATTCCTTTATGTCTATTATCTTCAGCTTATACTGACTAAGCTGATTTTTAATCCTGCAGTCCTCCTCCTTTATCGCTACAAGAACCACATCTATATTTTCAAATTGTATGTCTTTCGGATTATATACCCTGTATTTTTCTATCTCCGTTCCTGACTTCTCCGGATCTCTGTCAATGACACAGCAAACATTTAGATTTTTCTCTGCTATGAGCTTTAACAGACTCCTTCCATAACGCCCAATTCCCCATATTGCGATATTTTTATATTGGATCCATAATTTCCATATATCACTCTCACCAGCCTTCAGCACTGTGCTTAGCATACTCTCCGTGTCAAACCACTTTGTGCTGTATTCCTGTTCCACAAAATTCCGTAAATAATGACTGTCTCTCTCAAAACACTTACAAAAGCCTTTTCCCCCAGATTCGATCAGACCAGCAATTCCGCTGTCATGCAGATATTGATAAAACCGCTTACGGTCTTCTTCCTTTTTTGAACAAACAATCTCACTGAGAAACATTTGGTATATTCTCAGATATGAATACTGGTATAGTTTCTCATCAATCTGCCTCTCAACAAAAGCTTCCGCAATTTTTTTGCCGGCACTATATGCACATAGAAGATCTCTATTAGAGGAAATCCTGCTGGGAGCGGAATGCTGCCTCACATACACCATTACCCTTGCATCATCTAAAAACAAAATCCTTTTTGCCAATATATAAGCCATTTCTACAAAATAAACATCATTGCAGCATGATAATGATTGAAACTTAATATCCTGCTCTTTTATAAACTCCCTTTTAAATAGTTTATTCCAGGGTCCGGTTGACCATTTAACATAGTCTGAAGGTTCTATCTCATAAAGGCTAAATGGTTCTTGACATAATTTTTTTCTAAATCTGTCATTTCGATACTTTTCCTTTTTTTCATGTATTTTTTCAGAAGAAACCAATAATTCTTCGTAAATCACAATATCTAAATCATTTTCCTTTGCACATTGGTATGCTTTCTCTAGCATTTCTTCTTCAAAAATATCATCACCGTCCAAAAAGGCCAGATACTCTCCTTTAGCTTCTTCCATACCTTTATTTCTGGAAACAGCGGCACCAGATCTCACGTTATTATGCAGTAATCGTATTCTGCCATCTATTTTCATCGCCTGCTGCAGCATTTCAAACGTGTGGTCTGTCGAACAGTCGTCTACACATATTAATTCATAATTGGTATAAGTTTGATTTCTGATACTTTGTAGGGTTTCATTTAAAAATCGTTCGGCATTATATAACGGCATAATAATTGAAATCATATTATCTCCCTGATTTATAAACATATTCATAGAAAGATACCGGCTCTTTCCAAAGAATCTTTTCCTTGTTTATTCCGCTTTGTATCAAATTCGTTTTAATATTTTCTGCAATTACTCTATTTTTTAATGCAATAATAATTTCATCATATTCCTGTTCATATATGCAATCTATATCACTAACCCTTAACCCCTTCTTCCTGTACTGTTCTGCATTTGTATCAACCCATAAAACCACATCAACTGATTGTATTTTTTGGAATTGAAGAAAATAACTTTGTCCTACTTTTCCAGCCCCATAAATTATAATTTTCTTCTTTATTTTGTTTGTATCATTTATCCAAAAATATTTCTGAGCCTTCAAATCAGGAAATAATTGTTCTACCCCCTCAAAAGTACTATTTATAATGTAAGCTTGTAATTGCTGTAATAATATCTCTTTATATGAATACGTTTGAAAAACATCTCTTAATCTGAAAAACACCAAATTTAATTGTTCAAACCAATGGTCATTTCTACTGTGAGTTGCAGAACCAGCCCTATCTACTCCATGATAATACGCTTCCTCTATAATTGTAACTGTATCGGCCTCAAGCAAACACGGAAATAAGCATACTGTATCATCAGCAAATCCATGAATGCGATTATCCACTTTTTCTAAATTTCTTTTCAATAGCTGAGCTTCAAATAATTTATTATTTAAACTGCCATTTACATTCTGGCTTCCATTAGAAAATAATTTTGTACATAGTTCGGCTTCTTTATTATTTTTTGAGTATCTTCCAACTGATATATTTGCAGCATTCCATTTTACATATGTTCCTTTTTCATTATCACGATACATCCCAGATAATACAATTTGCGCTTTATCTCTTTTCGCATATCCTGACAACTCCTCATACATATTTTTTTCTATCCAATCATCTCCATCTATAAATCCAATATATTTTCCCTGAGCTATTTGGGCACCTGCTTTCCGCGACGTGGTAATGCCTCCATTTCTTTTGTGAATAACCTTTATCCTGGTATCCTTGCTTTTATATTCATCACATATCGCAGGGCATTCATCTGTAGAGCCATCATCTATTAAAATTATTTCCAAATTAGAATAGGTTTGATTCATGATGCTTTTAATACATTTCGGTAAATAAGATGCTACATTATAGACAGGTACAATCACACTAATTAGATCTTTTTCGGCTTTCATATTATGTACTTTATTCCTTTACTCTGCTCTTTTTCCGTTTGACCATAAACTAGGAAAAATAATACTTTCATCTACCTGACAATAATAATTTTTAATTTGATTTAAAACAGATTCTTCTATTAATTTATCTTCTCTAAATGCTCTTATATCTTCCAATAATTGTTTTTCATCATCCACACCAAACACTAAATAGTCAGCATCCACGGTTCCTTTAATAAACTGAAGAAGAAGTTCTATACTACCTCTCTTATGTTGATCGATTAGATCTCTGAAATAGCTTAAATATGGTTTTGCATGATTTAAATATCCAGGAATCTTATCCAGATCCATCATAAATAATCCCTGTAAAAATGCACTTCTTGTAAAAACTGTCATTCCAGCCTTCTTGGCCTGACTTATAAAATCAGACTGCATTCCCCTCTGATCCAGAATACTGTAAGGAAGCTGTACATAATCCATATTTCTTCTTATTGCTTCAAATCCTTCTTCCATATTGTATATAGAAACACCTATGTTTTGAACCAGACCTTCATCCTTCAAACGAAACAATGCCTCTACATTTTTCCTGTTATAAACATATTCTGGTGTATGAAACAAATAGCCTTTCAGACATGAAACATGTAACCGTTTTAAGCTATCTTCCAGTTCTCTCCTGACAACCGAATATACATCTGTTTCATCTTTATCTATTATATTAGGGCGAAGTTTTGATATAATCTCTACCTTATGATGACAATGCCGATATTCCAAATAATTACCAATTACAATTTCTGCCGTACCATAAGCTCTTGCCGTATCAAGAACATTAATTCCCTTTTCTAAAGCAATATCAAGCATATTAAAACAAGCTTCCTCTGATGGTTGCCCATTCTGATTATTAATCCCATATTTCATACCAAACTGTACAGTTCCTAAACATAGTTTACTCAATGTGATCTTTTTCTCCTATCCAATCATCTTTTAATATAGAAAGTATTTTAGAGTTCCACCATTTTCCGTTATAAAAATACTGATTCCGTAATGTACCATCAATCTGCATTCCTAATTTTTGGTACAATGTTATCTTTTTATCATCAAACTCATACAATTCAGACCAAATTTTTTCTAATCCCAATTCCAAAAATCCATAATCAAATAATAATCTGCAGCTTTCTTCTGCAAAACCAAGATTATCAATATATACATTGTCCTTCCCAATGTATAGTGATAGATCAGAATTGCGGTGTACCCAATTTATGTAACACAATCCGCAGCATCCTAACAATTCATCGTTTTGAATGTCCCGAACAGCAAACATTAGGGTTCCCAAATCCCCAAGAACCTTTTTTTCATACCAGTTATTCTGCATATCAGAATTTAATTCCCGATATTCCCGGAAATATTTCCGAAACCCTGTTTGATTTCTCCACTTCATCAGATACGGTAAATCTTCCCGTTCCAGGGCACATAAATATACTTGACTACCCTTCAGCATCTTGTATATCCTCCCAATACAAGCATTCATCTTTTTTCATACTTTTTTTAAGCCTTTTTCCTAGTATACTCTCTTTATCAAATGGCAAAACAGCTCCTTCTTTTACTGGTCTTAATGGAAATATATCCTTTTCACCAATCATCTCACCTTTCTTTAAATCCCTCTGCAAATACAAAGATCTTCTTTGTATATTAACAGTATCTAATTCATTTTCTTCAACTTTTTTGATGCCGTCACCTAATGCTTCATATAATTCATTACATGCCTTTATCATCTTTTTCCATGTAACAGGATTCATAGAAAACCTATGATCCGGACCCTCTCTGCCATTATCATCTGTAAAATGCTTTTCAAAAACACGCGCTCCCATTGCTAAAGCTCCTAAAACAGTTGTATGACCAAAAGTATGATCCGATAATCCCAAAATACAATTTGGATATAATTCGCGATAAGAATGTAAAACATTTAGATTAATATGAGAAAAGTTACTATCGGATGCTGTATAATTAGTATTACACTGCATCAATATTATCTGATCATTATATTTCTGTATTGTTTTCATGGCCCGTTTTACATCTTCCATAGACGATGCTCCGGTAGCAAGCAAGACAGGTTTTCCTTTTTTCGCAATATGTTCGATGATTTCTATCCATGTAATATCTCCAGATCCTATTTTATAAGCATTTACATACGAATCTGCAAGATCCACAGATGAAAAATCATAGGGACTGGTCATATATTCAATCCCAACATCTTCACATTTTTCCTTTAGTTTCACTGACCATACATCAGGAAGACTGGCATCTTTATAGGTTTCATAAACAGATTTTTTCCAAGAAGACTGATGGGATAACTGTCTTCCCAAATCTTCAAACCCTCTTTTGCTGACAATGGTTTCTGCCTTAAAATTTTGGAACTTGGCAGCATCTGCACCAGCTTCTTTTGCTAATTCAATCAAATGATATGCTCTGTTAATATCCCCATCATGATTTGCCGCAATATCCGCAATAAAATATGGCTTTGATCGTTCTGATATAATTCTTCTTCCTATTTTAATTTCCATCTTTTTCCTCTCTCCACAATAAATAGAATCTCTTAATACTTTCCTCAGGCGTACTGATATGAATCTGTAAATCCCTGCAAAGCTTTTTGTTGGACATTCCCATATGTTTTGATCGTTTGGCTTTTAGCTGAGCATTATCACTAATTGTCTTTTGTATTATCCCAGATTCTATTTTAAAAACTTCTTTTAACTTTATAGCAAACTCATATTTTGTAATACTGCCTGTTCCACATGCATGATATAATCCATGTAAGTCTTTTTGACATGCTAAATAAATTATCTCTGCCAGTTCACTTACTTCTATTGGGGAGAAATCAATGTCTGTAAACATGTTCAAAGTTTTGTTTTCTTTTAAAGAGAAATAGATCCATTCTCCAAAGCTTTGCTTTTCTTGTATGTTAATTCCATAAATGTTGGTTCGAAAAACCAAATTTCTAGGATACTGTAAAACTGCCGTTTCACCCTCTAGCTTTGTCAATCCATAGACATTAATTGGAACTGCATTATCTTCTTCTGTATACAGCTTCGGATCATTACCATCAAAAACCGCATCTGTAGAAACATAGACCATCTTTATCTCATATCGATTGCAGATGTCAGCAAGCCTTCTTGTCACTTCAGTATTTAGTTTTCTGGCATCTTCAGGATTGTCTTCGCATTCATCCACATTAACTAAGGCTGCTGTATGGATTAAAATATTTGGTTTGGTTTCTGCAATGTCTTTCTCAATCTCCTCAATGTCATACAATGATATTTTTTTATATGACAATCCAGGTACATCAATATCCCACAAATCTACCCCTGTAATTTCTGCCTTTTCTTTTAATCTTTTAAAAATGCCATAGCCAAGCATCCCTATAATACCAGTAATATAGATTTTATAATTACTGCTAATTACCGAATTTTTATCCAAAACAATGTCTTCTCTTTCTTTTTATATTTCATTATTTATATTAAAAACCAATGCTGCTGTACCAAATATTCACTCACCTTTTTGATGCATAGATGAAATACCAAGGCATTAGCATTGCACCTGATATTTGTATTCGTCTTCCATCCTCTGTTTTAATTGTATACGTCTGTGCATCCATATGATCCGGTTTTTCCAAATCAATATCTATGTCGAATGGCTCATACTTAAAATCTGTGTATCCCCATTCCTGCAGATATTCCTTTATCATAGGAAGGGAATAGATATTATAATATGTCTCCTGATAGAGCCTGCTCTCCGTAGGAATCTCATAATCTTTTAACTTAATCTGGTAGTTTATTTTACCCTCATAAAAAAGTGAAGACATAGCTATCCAATCTGGATTTAACCGACATATCTTTTCTATAGGAACTTTCCAATCTTCTAGCCATGATAACGATTGGAGTGAAATTACTCCATCATATTTTCCAACAAAATCATTACTTAAATTGTACCAGTCCCCTTGAGTCAAGGTGATATTTTTTCTTTCGTTAATGTCTGTAAACTCTTTCAATAAGCTGAAAGATTTATCTATAATATCAACTCCATGAATCTTTAATCTTGGATGTAATTGTGTAAAATATAGTTCTACAGCACCCCCCGCATGCAAGATCCAAAATATTACTATTATCTATATCTCGATATTGTGTTAGGAATTTTTCAAAAGCTACTGTACTTCTTTTAGGCTCTAAAAACTGTTTTCTATGATAATTCATTGTATGCTCTGTTTCCCAATGCTCCAACTCTATCCTCTTATCTATCATTGCTGCCTCCTCTTTATACTTAATCATAACTATTATATTTAAACGGCTAAAGCTATGTTATATAAATACCATATCCTGATTCAGCCGATCTCGAATCTGTTCGACAGACATCCATACCTGGTTTGTTCCAGAACTATAGGTGAATCCTTCTATTACCCTCTTACCTTTTGGTTCTGTTTTCATACGATCATTAAAAACCATCTGAGGATAAACGATATAATGATCTTCATATTCATAAGTTGTTGGCGAGTCTTCTACTGTAATCATAACTTCATGCAATTTTTCCCCTTCACGAATACCAATTTCCGGCATTTTGCATCCTGGAAGCATAGCCTGTGCTAAATCTGTGATCTTAAAGGAGGGAATTTTACTAATAAAAGTCTCTCCTCCCCGCGCTTCTTTCAATGCTCTTAATACTAATTCTACCCCTTCCGGAAGGCTGATCCAAAACCTTGTCATTCTATAATCTGTAATAGGAAGTTCCTGCTTCCCATCTTTTATCAATTTCAAAAAGAAAGGGATAACAGATCCTCTGCTTCCTGCAACGTTTCCATATCTTACAACCGAAAAACATAAATCCGATTCCCCTACATAAGAATTTGCTGCCACAAAAAGCTTATCTGACACCAGCTTTGTTCCCCCATACAGATTAACTGGATTTACGGCTTTATCTGTTGATAATGCCACCACCTTTTTTATATTTGAATCCAAGGCAGCTTCAATCACATTCATCGCACCATGTATATTGGTTTTGATCGCTTCATTTGGATTATATTCACAACTTGGAACCTGCTTTAATGCTGCCGCATGGATTACATAATCCACTCCCTTAAAGGCCCTTTTCATACGTTCCAAATCTCGAACATCTCCAATAAAAAACCGGAGTTTTCCTTCATACTCCTTAAAATCATTTAACATATTAAATTGTTTAAATTCATCTCTGGAATATATAATAATTTTTTTCGGATTATATTTTGTCAATACATACTTTGTAAAGCATTTTCCAAATGAGCCTGTTCCACCTGTTATCAAAATTGTCTTTCCATCAATGATATCTCTATACATTTTCTTTCACTCCTCTGTTGGCCTCTTTACAATCCGATCATTTTTTAAAGAAATCAAGAGCCCCTCATTTCTAATAAATCCCTGATTAATTTTTCGAATTTCTGGATTATTATTTAAATATTCTAATATATCAGCAACATTAAAATTATCTTTTCCTATCCTTTTAAAATGTTCATAAATATGTTTTATGAACAGATAATCTTCTTCCTCATCAATCGTCCACCGCTCATCGTGCAGATTTCCCAAAGGACATATATAATCCTGAATCTGAAATAAATGTCTATTATTTTTAATATACATAGTAACATGTTCTCTCTCGGACATAAGCTGTGCTTCATTCCAAGCTCTTTTTAAAACACTAAATCGCACAATTTCTAAATCCAAACCATCTGGTAAAGTCTCCGAAAGAGCGGCCATATAATCTGTTTCTGGTTTTAGCTTCTGAATAGCATCATCCAATATCTCTGCATCAAAAACAGGGCAATCTGCTGTTATCCTTATAATATATTCTGGTTGGATCAGCTTTGCCGCCTGATAGTATCGGTCTAACACATCCAATGAACTGCCTGCAAATATTCTCATACACATTCCAGAAACCAACCGGACAATAGGATTGTCCTCCTGGTTTATAGTTGTTGCGACCATTACCTCATCAATATAAGCACTTCTCTGCACTCTTTCTATCACGTGTTCTAAAACCGTTTTCCCGCACAAATCCTTCAAAACCTTTGACGGAAGTCTGGAAGAACCACATCTTGCTTGAATAATTACCAAAAACTTCATTGTCATCAGCTCCTATTGTTTGTCGAAATAATCAATGGTCTTTCTTAATATCTCTGCCTGAAACTTTGCCATTTCAATATCATAATAATTCGTCTTAAACTGTAACAATCTCGGCTGTAAAAATTCAGCATTTTTACAACTGACCGCATTATAATCATAGGAATCATAAATCCCCAGGTTTTCCCTGTTTAAAAATCGGTTATTTCGGAACATTGGTTCCTGATAGGATAGTTTCCACGCCGCATATATTCCATCCCCGCCAAATTCCTGATATTTATTCCGAAATTTATGCCAATCCACCTTTTCTGTATCTAGTCTCACAACATATGTCCAGAATGAATGTTTATTTCCTTTTCTTATCCATTGCGGATGCATCCATTCACATCCATCCAACTGCTCCTGATAATATTTTGCCGCCTTTATCCTTATTTCTACCAGTTCTTCCATGCGCTCTACTTGTCCAAGAGCAACGGCTGCACATAAATCCGCCATCCGGTAATTCCATCCTAAAATCACATGTCTTTCATAGTCCGGACTCTGGATATCATCCTTTGTTATTCTTCCCTTTTTACTGTTAATCCCAGCATATCCCAACCCGGAATATCGTCTCAACTTATCTGCAAATTCGTCACTATCAGTTATTACAATGCCCCCTTCTCCTGCCGTAAGATGTTTTGAACTTTGGAAACTATAAGAGGCCATGTGGCCAAAAGTCCCAACTAATTTACCGTCCTGGTATGCTCCATAGCATTCTGCATTATCTTCAATTACAATTAAATGGTTCTTTCGGGCAAGATCCATTATTTCATCCATCTCCGGTGATAGTCCATAAAGAGAAACTGTAATAATTGCCTTTGTCTTCTGTGTTAAAACTTGTCTTATGCTATCAGCAGTAATCAAAAATGTATCTTTGTCAACATCTGCAAACACCGGGACAGCATTTGCATGAAGTACTGCTATAGAAGTACTGCTCATCGTAAGTGGTGGACAAATCACCTCATCTCCTGGTTTAATTCCCGCTGCCTCCAACGCCATATGTAAGGTTGCTGTACCATTAACCATCGCTACTGCGTGCTTTGTTTGAAATTTTTCAGCAAAGGTTCGTTCTAATCTTGTAACCATCTGATATGTATTGGATGATGAGAACTGACCGTCTAAAACTTCTTGTATATAAGCTTTTTCTTTATTTCCGATCCTGTCCATTTAAGTTATCTCCTGTTGTAAAAAATTTATTATTTTTTATGATCATCAAAACAAGCTGTCAAAGTCTGCTCTTGGAAAGGTTTCTAATTTTCCGCCACGTGTTGCATTGTAAATATTAATTCCATGGGAATCTGCGTATTGTTTTGCAGCTTTATAAGCCAATGTGACGTGTTTTACAAATCCTCTGCATTTATCCTCTGAATCATCCGTCTTATAAAAATAATTATATTCTATATTTTTCTCCTGCCCTCCATAGGTAAAATCTACACCTAATAAATAAATCTCCTTGAATCCCATATAAGCTGCCAACTGCATACAAGTGTAGGTAACAGTTGTTCCTGTATAATTCCGCATAGAAAAATCATCGGAAAATTTAGGTAATCTATCAAAGCAGTATTCATAATGCAGATGATAACGGAAGACATTATTTTTATGGGGAGTCTTCCAGAAACTCTCTGAATTATCGCTTAAAAATTTGTCCTCTTTTGGTAAAGCATTTAGTATATCCTGATACTCATCAAACACTCTGAAATCAGATATAACATAATAATCTGGCCTCCAATCAGTTTGACTAAACACATGATGAATGCTATTCATACTAATGCATATTTCATTTTTATTTTTTAATATATCAAGATCACTTGCTCTTATACTTGGTCCAGTTGCTACAATAAAGCACCGTTTTCCATCATGCAGGTTATAAAATTTTTTTATTGCTGGATTATGATAATGTTCTATTCTATCTGTACAATCAAAAATATCTGTCATTTGGTATTTCGCAAACATATTTGATTTTTTTAATTCTGTATAGTTATGCAAACATACACAAACTTCATCCAATCCACTTATTGTCTTGTCATCTTTTATAAGTTTCAAATCCCTGTACTGTCTTTTTATTTTATCAACAAATTCTTCAGATATATCATTCTGTATTATTATATATGGATGGTGCCCATATTCCTTATAAATCCAATCGTCGATAATAATACTGTATAAATTCAATCCATATAATGCATAATTTCTCCTATTATTTAAATATGCAATTACATAATCTTTTAGCGTGTTTCCGAAGCATGGCTCTTTAAATTCTCCTGGAAGATCACAGTGGACAAAGAAATTTATTATGTTTTTGTTCTGTAAAGTCTTAATACTTTCTAGTTCATATAAATGTGCAATTAAAATAAACTCATTAAAACAGTTCTGCAAATACTCCTCAATGTTAATAACTCTTTTTTCGCAATAGCGCTTATCGATTAAGCTCTTATTTGAATCAACAAAAACAATATCCCAATTATCATCCAGGTGATTTAAAATTCGACTTCCGATATCGCCGGCTCCCCATATATATAGTTTTTTCATAAAGTTTCTCTTTCCTTTTTTGAAATATATTGAATTATATCTACCACCCTTTCACTGGCCTTTCCGTCCTCACATACTCCGACTTTCTTCATAAATCTTTCGATTTTCATTCTATAAACATCTTCATCAAACTTTTCAATATTCTCCATCAGCCTATCATTATTCAATGCCACTGGAAAAGGAAGTTTATACATATCAAACATCAAATCTCCCCTGTCCTCCACGTATTCCTCTAAGTCATCGGCATAAATAAATCCCGGCTGGCCTGCCATTGCTGCCTCAAAAATAGCACTAGAGTAATCTGTTAAAAACCCATCTGCACCTGCTATAAGCTCATTCATATCTGGCCTTTGACTTACATCAATCAGCCTTTCTGTTAACTGCCCTGTCACCATTTTTTCCATTTTAACTGATAATTGAGGATGAAGCCTTAAAAATACATACCAGGTTCCTCCAAATCTATTTTCAAGTGCCTTTATCAGCCTCCTAAAGTCTACTGTTGTTTCTTCCGTATTGACAGTCCGGGTCTTATTCTGGCTTCCTCCCCGAAATGTGGGGGCATACAACATAATCTTTGTTTCCTTTGGAAGATTATATTCCTTCCTTATCTGTTTATATCTTTCTTCTTTATCTTTAAATAAAATGTCACACCGCGGTGTTCCTGTCTTTATAATCTTTCCTCTATAGATCAAGCCTTTCCGGTACATATGATCACACCAGGTTGAGCCAGACAATACATAGTCAATCAGTCCTGAATCATATTTACTAACCAAATAAGCCATTTTCGGCAGCCGATCCTTCCTATATTTTCCTATAGGCTTTATGCAGATTGTTGCATGCCATGTCTGAATATAAGATTGTCCTCTGCGTTTTTTTGTCCCATAGAAAGTCCTGGTATTGCTGACCCATGTTCCAGCAGTGGAAAGATGATAGGCGCGTTTCCACAATGTGTTTTTTACCTTTTTAATATCCTCGGGAAATTCTTTTCCTATATCGTTTAAAAGCCAAACAATTCTATAGTTTGTTTTTCCTTCCCTGTTTCTTTTTAAGATCTCCTCGGCCACATATTTGGGACTGCAGCCATATCCTCCGGTTCCCTCAAATGTCCACATCACAATTTTATCCTGATCGATGGGAAATATCCGGCATGCACAATAAGCAAGCGCATGTATACATGCCTTTGCTTTTCTCTTTGCTATGTA
>OFGX01000785.1_pt1 | contig 21711 bp, 14 predicted proteins | sample 1521831 | NCBI WGS metagenome assembly OFGX01 (sample SAMEA3504080, study PRJEB24116) | mouse gut metagenome | biome: mouse gut; feature: mouse-associated habitat; material: faeces | place: Denmark | collected 2011 | reverse complement strand
TGCGGGACTGTGAGGCGTATAGGGAGATTGCCAGATCACAGCTGTCCGAGGCGGAACTGAAGGGAGGTGCGGCGGTATGAGTGAAGAGAAGAGCCGGGGCAGAAATGCTGCCGGAAGCGGAAGAGCGGTCAGGCGTCCTCATGGGCCACACGGGGGTATGATGCCGGGAGAGAAGGCAAAGGATTTTAAGGGGACATTCGGAAAACTGTTAAGATATCTGGGCAGATATAAAATCGCGCTGATTGTCGTAATGATCTTTGCGGCAGGCAGCACGGTCTTTACCATAATAGGACCCAAAGTACTGGCCAGAGCCACCACGGAGCTTTTCAACGGCATGATGGCCAAGTTCGCGGGAACGGGTGGTATAGATTTCGGGCGGATTGGGCAGATTCTGCTCCTGCTTCTGGGACTGTACGGACTCAGTGCATTGCTGTCATTTGTCCAGGGGCTTGTGATGACGGAGGTTTCCCAGAAGCTCTGCTACCGGTTCCGGAAGGAGATTTCGGAGAAAATCAACCGGATGCCCATGGCATATTTTGAGTCCAGGACAGTGGGAGAGGTGCTGTCAAGGATTACCAATGATGTGGATACGCTGGGCCAGAGCCTGGGTCAGAGCATTACCACGCTGATTACCTCGGTGGCAACCATCGTGGGTATTTTAATTATGATGTTGTCAATCAGCCCGCTGATGACCCTGATCGCGCTGGTGATTCTGCCGGTGTCGGGAGGGCTTATCGGGGTGGTAATCAAGCATTCCCAGAAATATTTTATTGACCAGCAGACCTATCTGGGCAGGATAAACGGACAGATTGAGGAGGTTTACAGCGGTCAGAACATCGTTAAGGCCTTCAACCGGGAGGAAGCCTGCCTTGCGGAATTCGGAGAGACGAACCGCATTCTGTACCAGAGTGCATGGAAGTCCCAGTTCATCTCCGGCATGATGCAGCCCATCATGACCTTCGTGGGCAACCTGGGGTACGTGGCCGTGGCCGTCAGCGGCAGCATGCTGGCCATCCGGGGCATCATCGATGTAGGCGAAATCCAGGCCTTCATACAATATGTGAAAAATTTCACACAGCCTATCACACAGGTGGCCCAGGTCTCCAACATGTTCCAGTCCACGGCCGCGGCGGCGGAACGGGTATTCGAGTTCCTGGAGGAGCCGGAGGAGGACGCGGAAGTGCCGGATTCCCTGAAGGATGCGCCTGCCCCGGGGCGGATGCAGGGCGCGGTATCCTTCCACCATGTGCGCTTCGGCTACCGGCCGGACAAGACGATCATCCACGACTTTAGCTGTGAAGTGAAGCCGGGACAGACAGTGGCCATCGTAGGCCCCACCGGCGCCGGCAAGACCACCATGGTGAAGCTCCTCATGCGCTTCTATGACGTGGACAGCGGCTCCATACAGGTGGACGGCCATGATGTGCAGAATTTCAACCGCAGCGAGCTGCGTGAGAACTTCGGCATGGTGCTGCAGGACACCTGGCTCTTCCACGGGACCATCATGGAGAACATCCGCTACGGCAGGCTGGATGCCACGGACGAGGAAGTCATCGCCGCGGCCAAAGCTGCCCATGTCCACCGCTTCATCCAGACCCTCCCCGGCGGCTATCAGATGGAGCTGGGGGAGGACGCCTCCAATGTGTCCCAGGGCCAGAAGCAGCTGCTCACCATCGCCCGGGCCATCCTGGCGGACAATCCCATATTAATCCTGGACGAGGCCACCAGCTCCGTGGACACCAGGACGGAGATTCGGATTCAGAAGGCCATGAACAACCTGATGAAGGGCCGCACCAGCTTCGTCATCGCCCACAGGCTCTCCACCATCCGGGACGCGGACGTGATTCTGGTCATGCGGGACGGGGACATTGTGGAACAGGGCAGCCATGACGAGCTGATGGGAAAGGGCGGCTTCTACGCGGAGCTGTATAACTCCCAGTTCGAGGGGCAGGGGGCTGTGGAGACGGCTTAGCGGAACCTGCCTGCGCAATCGACGGCCATCCGAATAACCGGATGGCCTAAGCTCTCCTTCCGCATTCTCTCAGCGATTCCTTTTCTGCCACAGCATGCATCCCGGCGCGATGTCCCCTCCTCACCCGATGCACAGTTCCTCATACAGCCGTAGCCTCACCTGTCTGTCGTCCAGGGCCAGCCTTGCGTCCTCGTCCCGCCCCAGGGAATACAGCTTTGTCAGCAGTGCAGCCAGCCTGTTCTCACCCTTTATCACTCCCCGTGCCTCCAGCATATCAATATACTCACACATGACAATCTCCTCCCCTTTCTCCTGTCTGTCCTGCAGCTCCTCCACCAAATCCGTGAATCTTGTGTCCCCAGTAAGGGCCTCCATCATCTCGCACAGCGCCTTCCCATGGCAGATCCGCTGCCCTCTACGGCCTTCAAAATTACCCTCATTCAGATAGTCCACTACAAAGCCCAAGTCGCTGACAAATCTATTCCTTACCTCCCGGGAAAGGTTCCGCATATGCCAGACTGCCAGCTTCATCTCATCCACCAGCTCCAGATCCTCCCGGGACGCACCTCCCTGAGCCAGCAGCCTGTGCAGGCTTAAGGGTATCCGGCTCCTCTTCCCCGTCCAGTCCAGCACCGTCCCTATCACAGGATATACCTCTCCCTGCCCTTCCATCTGCAGTCTGTAGATGCCGCCCTGATAGGATGCCTTGCGCAGAATCTGTCTTTTTCGCAGCCTGGTCTCGTTCCCTATGATATATTGCAGGGCTATTCTGTCTCCTTCCATAAGATAGAAACTCACATCGCAGAACTGATTACGCATCCCCCTTCTGCCACGGTAGAAGCTTTCCGTGGGCGCGGGGCACAAGTCCCCGGCCTTAACCCTGTTCCTCCCGCCGTAGTCAAGCGCGTTCACACAGTCCGCGAACACATCCGCATGGGACATCAGGATTTTCTCCAGTATGTCTTTCTCCGCCACCTATGCCATACCTCCCTCTTCGATTTTTGGGGAGGTTCCTGGGAAACTCCCACTATTTTTCCGGATATACAAGCAGGAATTTTCCGATTTACAAGAATAGCCGAAACTGCATTCAGAACTTTTACCGAAAGAAAATCTGCTCTGTATTTAGCATAACACAGGATGAGGCACTTTGCAAATCATTTTTGTTTTTCGGCAAAATCTTTTTGACAAAACAGACAGAAAAACGCCTACCCCCGGCAAGCGCTTTCCCTTATTTTCTCAGATTTCTAAATTTCCTGCCACAGCACGAATCCCAGCGCTGACACATCCCTGGTCATTGTCCAGCCATCTCCGCAAAGCAATGAGACATCTGTAAGGGATTTCCATCTATATCAGGAGATTCAGGAGCAGGTTCACGCCGCCGCAGGCCACCATGATCAGGATCGGGCTCTTCTTCGTCCTGCGCAGCACAAAGAACGCCCCAGCGGCCAGAAGGATTCCGGACAGGTTGATGCCGTTCACGGACAGACCGCCCTCCGATGCCACTACCGTCTTCAAAATGGACAGGGCCGCGGCTGCAATCAGCGCGATAATCACAGGCCGAAGGCGGCCTAAGATATTCTGGATGGCATCCAGGTTCTGGTATTTGAAGTACAGCTTTGCCAGAATCGACACAAGAATCAGGGAGGGCAGGATGCACCCGAAGGTGGCCACCAGCGCCCCCGGAATCCCAGCGATCCGTATCCCAACGAAAGTGGCGGAATTCACGGCCATGGGCCCCGGCGTCATCTCGGCTATGGTAATCAGGTCATTGAACTCGCCAGCGGTGAGCCAGCCGTGGCGCTCCACCACCTGGCTCTGTATCAGAGGCAGGACCGCGTAGCCTCCGCCGATGCTGAACATCCCTACCTGGATGAAGCTCCAGAACAGCTCTAAATAAATCCCCATGACTCTCCTTTCCAGACTTCCCGTCCTGCCGTCTGCAGCGGCACATACGGCAGGACCGATGCAGAACGCTTTTCACCCCGGCAGCCGCCTCACGGCGTGCCAAGGGGCACGGCTTCCGTTCCGCGCCCCTTGCCCTGCACCGGCTCAGGGCTTTCCTTCTCTCCACTTCGCATATCCCCGGGACAGGATGCCCACGGCCACCGCTGCCAGGATGATGTATACCACATTTATCTTCCACACTGCCGTGGCCAGGAATGCCGCTGCCATCAGGCCATAGTTCAGCCAGGACTTGGCCTTCACCACCCCGGCCCCCATGGTGTACACCACATCGAAGAGCACGGCCACCACTCCGGCCTGCATCCCTTTCAGCACGTAGCCCACGTATACGTTGGAGGCAAAGGCCTCGTAGATATAGGAAATGGCCGACAGGATGGCGATGGGCGGGATAATGGTCCCCGTCACGGCCACGGCCATGCCCGCTGCCCCGGCCAGCTTCCAGCCCACCAGGATGGCAGCGTTCACCGCGATGGCCCCCGGCGAGGACTGGGCCAGCGCCGTGATGTCCAGCATCTCCTTCTCCTCGAGCCACCCCAGCTCGTCGCAGAATTTCCGCTTCATCAGGGTGATGATGACGAAGCCGCCTCCGAAGGTGAACGCGCTGATATAGAGCATATTCAGGAACAGTTGGAGCAGGGTGTTCTTTTTCCTCACGAAGATGGTCCTCCAGTTAAGTTCAATAGGATTCTATTAACCAAATTCTACAATAGAATCCAAATGCAGGATTCTATTGTCTAAGATCCATTATACAGTAAATTCCGGAAAATGGAAACTGCTCTTTTGAGGATTTTCATATATTGTCCTTGTCATCGCCCTCCTCTTCAACCGCTTCTTCGCCTGTCTGCCGCCTCCTCTTTCCCGCAGGCTTTTGCCGGCGCTTTTTCCGCTTCCTCACGGATTTCTCCTGCTGTTCCATCCCCTTTCTCCCAGGCTTCCCGCGGCGCTTCCTGGCTTTTCCAATCAGCAGAATCAACAGCGCTGCGGCTGCCGCGCATCCTCCGGCGCAGGCGATTGCCACAAGCTTTCCGTTGTCCTTCTCCGCAGCAGTCAGACGGAAAGCCCTCTCGGCATTCGAGGAGGATTCTCCTTCCAGGGCGGGTCCTCCCTCCATGGGGAATTCCAGGTAGCTTCCCACCGTGCTGCTCTCAACCGCCTGGTAGCCGTTCCCTGTCCAAAGCTCCACTGTAGTATGCTCCGCATCCTCACAGAGCGCCCGCACCAGAAGCCCGGATTCGTAGACGCTGTCAGGCTCCCGGCCGTCCAGCCACACGGAGAGCCTCGTGCCGCCCTCCGGCCCCTGCTCCAGCTTCAGCCTGCTCTCCGGCAGGAACTCTCCCTGCACCAGCACCAGCGGCCTGCCCTCCGCATCCTTTTCCTCGCTGGCCAGGGAAGTGACCCATCTCTCGTACCGTGCCTCCAGCACCTGGTTCCCGGTGACGAAATCCCAGTCAAAATCAGGCCATGTGCCGTAATATCCCTCCTTTTCGGGCACCTGGGGAATCAGGCTCCCGTCGATGGCATCGCCGTAGGCGCATCGGAACGAGGCCAGCTCCCGGCCATCCGCCTGCAGGCTCACCGTGAATTCCGAGAACGCCTCCGGCACGCCCTCCAGGCGGCAGAACTCCTCATAAGGCAGGGGCGCAGCGCCGCTTTCGTAGCCCACGGAATCCACGCCGGGCACGTTCCCCTGGACATAATAGTTCCCCCAGAGGATTCCCTCTTCCCGAAGCCACCCTGCCACAGAGCCTGCCCTCTCTCCGGAGCAATCGATTTCCGGGTAGGCATAGCTGTAGAAGATGTCGCAGCCCCGGCCCGCGATGCCGCCCACATAGGTCTCCCCGGACACAGGGCCCATCGCATAGCAGCTCCTGACGCAGTAGTCCGAGGAACCGGCGATGCCGCCCACAAAGCTCCCTCCCGTGCTCTCCACCGCCCCGTAGGACTCGCAGGAGACCACCGCGCCGAAATCCGCCTTGCCCACGACTCCTCCCACGTAGTCTTTCTTGCCCGTTATGGTGCCCAGGTTGCGGCTCTCCCGCACCACGGCCTTTACGGACTGCTCGATGCGGAAGCTCTCCGCTCCGGTGAGGGTGATGTCGTCCTCCGGGTCGAAGTCGTATTCCGTGGCTATCAGCCCGGTGATGCCGCCCACATTGGTGTCCGCCTCCACTGTCCCCTGGTTGATGCAGAGGGTGATCTTCCCCTGCTGGAAAGAGGTGGTGTCATAGTAGGCCTCCTGGGGCTGCTCCGCCCCCAGGTTCTCCAGGTCGCCGCCTGCGGCCTCGTCCGAGGCGTCCTCCACCGTGATGCCCTCATAGCGGAACAGGTCGTCCCGCAGCTCGTTGATGCAGCGGCGCACCACCTTGGCCTGGGCCAGCAGGGCGTCCACATCGGCGGAAGTCCTGTCCCCGCCCTGCTGCAGCACCTCCGCCAGCCGGAGCAGGTCATTCCCCGCCGCTTCCAGCTCCTGGTTCAGGGTCTGCAGATTGTCCCCAATGCCGCCGCTGCGGTCGCTGGTGGCGGAGGTGATGGTGCCCAGATGGGTGCCCACGCCCTCGCCGAACCTGCGCAGGGCCGCCATGTAGCTCTCTATGTCCTTTCCCAGCTTCTCGATATCTGCCTTGTCGATGTCTGTCTTGTCGAAATCGGGGAAGCCAAAATCCGGCTTATCAATGTCCGGTTTGTCGAAATCCGGCCGGTCAGGATCTGTTTCGTCAGAGCCGGGCCGGTCTGCATCGCCCTCAAAGATATGGCTTCCGTCAGCGCCTCCGTCGGGATTCTGCCCTCCGGCCTCTTCGCCTTCTGACGAATCCTTTGGCTTAACTTCCTGTTCCGCCGCATCCTCCGCTTCTGTCCGTGCAGCCGAAGCCTCCTGCGCCTGTCCCTCAGACGGTACCCCGGCACTTTCCCCGGAATCCTGTCCTCCGGCTCCCTCCTGACCGGCCGGATTCCCCTCTCCGGATTCCTGCTCTGTCTGCATGTCTCCGATGTACACCTCTCCGGTGAGGTTGATTCCGGACGCCTCCGTCCCGGATTCCTCTATTCCGGATTCATCCGTCCCTGTTCCTGCTGTTCCTGCCGTCCCGGCCTCCGCCTGGTCCCTGTCGTTCTGTGCCTGGCCCCTCCACTCCCCGTTCAAACGGCTCAAATCATCGCCTATCCCCGTCAGCTCCTGGTTGTAGATGTACCACAGCTCATTAGCCGTCCCGGTGAGGCCTGCGCCCGCCGCGGAAGCGGTGTTGAGATGGCCGCTGATGCTCCTTGACAGCTCCGCCGCCTCCTCGCCATAGCCGCTGATGTCCTCATGGGCCGCCTCCAGCAGGTTGAAGAACACCTCCGTCTCCCTGTCCAGCTCGCCCAGCTTGTCGTTCAGGTACTGGATCTCCAGGAAAGGCTCCAGCTGCCCCGCGATGCCGCCCACGTCCTTCCTGCCCAGCACATGCCCCGTGTTGGTGCAGTTCTGCAGATAGCCCTGGTGGAGCCTGCCCACGATGCCCCCGGTATTGTAGCCCACATGCTGGTAGCCCACCGTGCCGGAATTGGCGCAATAATAGATTTTTCCATCCGAGTAACCGGCAATCCCTCCCGTGTCCGTGTGCACCGCCACATTTTTCGCACTGTTAATGTCCTCAATCCCCTCCATGGTGATGTCTTCTATGCTATAGCTCACCTCCGTGCTGTGGGTATTGACGCTGCCCAGGTTCTGGCAATTGTTGATCGTCCCCTGGTTGCTGCCGCAGATGCCCCCCGCGCAGTGGTCGCCTGTGACATAGGCCGCGGATTGGCAGCGGCGGATTTCCCCCGTGGCCCTGTTGGCCCCGGCGATGCCGCCCACATCCTCCGCCCCGGCCACGTTCCCGGAGACGCTGCAGTTCTCGATTCTGCCGTAGTTGATCCCGGCCAGTATCCCCACCTGGCTCTTGCTGCCGCCGGGAGCCACCGTTCCTGACAGGGCAAGGCCCCGCACCACGCCGCCCTCCTGGAGCTCGGACAGCTGCCGGTAGTACCGGGGCAGCCGACGGATGACGGCGGTAGAGACCTTCACGTTTCGTTTCATCGGACCGCTTCCCCTTTACGGCAGCAGGCCGCTGAAAATCGGTGCTTCTGTCATCATTTTCATTTTCCTGATTCCCTACACGGCCTCTCTGTACAATGGCCTTTCCAGACTGTTCGGGATGGCTTTCAACATCGATTACTCTGTCTGCATCGTTCTGATGGCGGTACTGACGGCCATCTATGTCATCGCGGGCGGATATATGGCTACGGCCATCAATGATTTCATACAGGGCATCATCATGCTGGGCGGCATCGCCACTATCATCGCCGCCGTGTTGAAGAGCAAGGGGGGTTTTATGGCCGCGCTGGACGGCCTGGCAAAGGTCACGGATGAAACGGTGGCCTCTACGCCGGGGATTTTCGCTTCCTTTTTCGGCCCGGATCCGCTGAATCTGCTGTTCGTGGTGATTCTGACTTCCCTGGGCACCTGGGGGCTTCCTCAGATGGTGCAGAAATTCTATGCCATCAAGAATGAGGAGTCTATTAAAAAGGGGACTATCATCTCCACGCTGTTCGCGCTGGTGGTGGCCGGGGGCTGCTATTTCCTGGGCGGTTTCGGCAGGTTGTTCTCTGACCAGATTGACGTGGCGGCCAATGGGTTCGATTCCATTATCCCTACTATGCTGTCAGGGCTGTCTCCGCTGTTGATTGCGCTGGTGGTCATTTTGGTGCTGTCGGCTTCCATGTCCACGCTTTCGTCGCTGGTGATGGCTTCCAGTTCTACTTTGACCATTGATTTCCTGAAGGAGATTTGTTTCAAAAAGATGGAGGACAAGAAGCAGGTGCTCTGTATGCGCATTCTGGTGGTGGTGTTCATTGCTATCTCTTCGGTGCTGGCTTTGATTCAGTATAAGAGTTCGGTGACGTTCATCGCTCAGCTGATGGGGGTGTCCTGGGGGGCTTTGGCGGGGTCGTTCCTTGCGCCGTTCTTGTATTCGCTGTATTCTAAGAGAGTAACGAAGGCTTCTTGTTGGGTCTGCTTTTTGTTCAGTTCTGTTTTGATGGTGGGAAATATTTTCTTTCGGTCTTCTTTTCCGGTGATTATGCAGTCGCCGATTAATTGTGGGGCTATCGCTATGTTGGCGGGGCTGGTGATTGTGCCGGTGGTGAGTTTGTTTACGCCGAAGCCGGATGGGAAGCTGGTGGATAATGCTTTTGCGTGTTATGAGAAGACTACGGAGGTGGCGCAGAAGACGGCGCTGGGGAAGTAGGGGCGGTGGGTATCTGTATATTCTCAAAATTTGCTATAAGCTACTAAATTGGCTTAGGACTTGTCGGAAAATAACTGATGCAACTTGTTTAGGAGAAAGCCCAGAAATACAACGAAAACAGCTATAAACTCGCATCAGTTATTTGTAGACAATTCCTTAGTAGAGCAAAACAGGAATGAGATATTGCCCAAACGCCGGAAAGAACCCGCTTTTTACTATTGTCCTAACTTCATTTTGTATTCTTGATGAGCTATAGTAAACGACTTTAAAATCTTTACTTTGACACACTATGTCGATTGCCGTTGCTGTGATGGCCTACAGGCAAAGTAAGAACAATTATGGCGTTTACTATAGATGTGTTATGACAAAATAGGTTTTGTGATAGTAAAAGCATGACCCTAAAAATACTGCCAGGCGTTGGGGCCGCATCAGGAGAGGGATTCGTGGATATTGTGTAGCTGGCCGAAGGTGTTGTCGCACGGCAGTTCCAGGTCCGGAATGGGCGTGCTGCGGTATTCACTGGAAGGATTTCCTGTCTATTGTTCCGCGCAGCTGTTATTTTTTACGGGCAATGAAAAGATGCCATGATATTCATTCCATGGCACCTTTGTCTGTGAGTCGGGGTTAAAACAGCATCCTGGCCATATATTCGTCCGCGAAAAATGGGTCTGTGGACAATTCGACTATCTTCGCGCTTTTTGCATATTTTTCGCAGACTGCCCTGTAGTCGTTGTTTAAAAGCATCATGGACGCGCCGCTCAGCGCTGCATTGCCCACCACATGAATGTAGGACAGCATCTCTTCCGGGAACAGCCCTATCTTCGCTCCGTTCGCTACATCCAGATAGCTTCCAAAGCCGCCCGCGATCAATAGTGCTGCTACATCTTCACAGCTAAGCCCTGCGGTGTGCAGCAATGTGCGGATTCCGGCGTGGATGGCGCTTTTGGCCAGCTGTACCATCCGTACATCGTTCTGGGTGAAGACAACGGGGTTTGCTATCACCGCCGACTCTTCCTCGATATATCCGGTCTCGTCCATCAAGCCGGTCTCCAGCAGACAGGCTACCGCGTCCACCACGCCGCTTCCGCAGATTCCCCGGGGAGCTGTATCGCCGATTACATGAGACGTGATTTTTCCGTTCTGCACAGTCACCCGGTCTACCGCTCCGCTGCTTCCGCCCATCCCCATGGAGATGCCTGCGCCCTCGAAAGCAGGGCCCGCAGCGGTGGAACAGCAATAGAGCTGTGCGTCATGCCACAGAGCAATCTCTCCGTTGGTGCCGATGTCCGCCAGCAGCTGCGTATCCGACTTCTCGCAAATACCTCCCGCCAGCAGTGCCGTCATAAGGTCAGCTCCCACGAACGCTGCGGCGCATGGTGCCAGATATATCTCTGTATCCGGCAACAGAGAAGCAAGGTGCAGGCTTTCGGCACTCACATTCTCCCCGAAAAGCCGCTCCGCTGCAAAGGGTGCATGGGACAAGGGCTCTACGGAAGTTCCGGTGAGCAGATGGAGCATGACCGTGTTTCCGGTAATCGTAACTCCGTCAATCTCCCGGGAGGAAATCCCGGCCTTCTGGGAGAGTTCTGTCAACAGGGCATCCACGACTTCACGGATGGCTGCGGCAATGGCCCGATCCTCACCTTTCATGGCCGCTTCAATCCTGGAAATCACGTCCGCTCCCCAACCGGCCTGGGGGTTCAATCGACTGCTCTGCGCCAGAAGCGTCCCGCGGACATCATACAGGCGGGCAGCCAATGTGGTGGTGCCGATATCCAGCACGAATCCATAGGCAGAAAACACAGGTTTCAATGTGATGGCCGGCATGTCACCGGCTATGCGAATCTGGCCGGCATTCGTCCCGGCCAGCTGCACGGTGCAGTCTCCCTCCACCACAGCGCAGCATGCCAGACGCACACCTTCCCTGAACTCTTTTTCGGATAGGAAATCCCTTTCCCTGTCCGAATAATCACTCAGCTCCCCGGCCGCGGCCACACGGCATTTCCCGCAGCGGCCGTGGCCGCCGCAGGGCATGCTCATGTGCTGTTCCCGGGCCAGCAAATCGCCCAGCTTTGTTCCGGCTTCTACTGTATATGTAATTCCGTTTACCGTCACATTCGCCATGGAGTCCTCTCCTATCCTGTCACTCTTGACAAAGAGCAGCCGCTTCTAATTCCAATCTGTGCTGTCTGCGTCCAGACGGCATCCCCGATTACATAATCGAACAGAAAAACGCTCCGAAATAGGTAACCGTATTCTGACCATTGATATACTTCATTCCACTTGCGGCGGCAAGCTTTGACACATTGATTCCGTATGCTTCCAAAGAAGACAATGCCTGATTCGGATACCGGCACGGACCGCCGGCCTCTCTGGCACATTTCTGACAGACATGACATCCGCCCGCCCCCAGATGAAGGATACGCATGAAAGAATCTTCTGTGAACATTTTCGTCACTTTCTGGGACAGTTCACTATGCTTTTTGGCCGCTTCCTGCATCCCTTCTATATCATAGCTGTCCTCCAGAAGCCCCACTGTCTGATACACAAAAGCATAATCGAAAGTACGGATTGTTTTCATCAATGTATCGATATCGCCAATGTCCGGCGGGCACATCCAGCACTTGCCGTACTTGCCGCAGGCATTGGATTCGCACAGACTCCGGAAACCGGCATCCAGTTCCACCTGGGAGACCGGAATGACGGCTGCTTTGTAAGCTCCCTTCTCCACCATCTGCTCTACCAGACTGTCAAAGAATTTGGCATCTGCTATCTTTTCCACCATATTTCTTTCAACCTCCGCGGGCTAAAATCCCACTGCATCAAATCTTCTCAGGAACTGTCGTAGACAATTCCTTAATTTCCTCTGCATAGTACTGCACCAGCTCAAATTTCGAGCCGGGCATGAGCCTGTGGTCAGGGCAGGGAATGAATCCGCCCAGAGAAGCCAGGCGCTTCATGCGCTGTATCTCCTGGTCCACCGCGGCTTTGTCCTTCCGGAACGCAATCTTATCCATACCTCCTACGCCCAGCATTCCCTTCCCGAATCGGTTGCGTGCGGCCTCGAACTGGTCTCCCCACACGCCTACCTCGATGGGGAACATGGTGTTCACGCCGTTCTCGAACCAGGTGGGAAGCAGTTTTTCCGTCACGCCGTCACAGTCCAGGGAAATGATGTCAATGCCGTACTGGCGGCAGAGCTCGTTCCTCTTCTTGTAATGTTTTGCACAAATCTCATCAAACAGACCCGGATCCAGAAGCGGTCCGTTCTTGAAGCAGATATCCTCCCAATAGTGGGCGAAATCGAACTTCGCGCCGGTCTCCAGGACTGCCTTTGCGCACTGATACTGCATCTCTGCATAAGTGTCCACGATGTCGGCAAAGAGTTCCTCGTCCTCGTCATACATCAGATAGCTCATCCCCACCACGGAGACCATATCCCTGATCTGGCCCGCCACGCTGCCCAGATGCAGGCCTACGGGAACGTCATCGGGCCTGGTCTCATTGAAATGTCTGAAATACTCCAGGTCGATGCGCTCCGGGGCATACTGCATCCTGGGCTTGTAAAGCGTCTCGAAGGCCTCCCTGTCCTTGAGCAGATAATCGTCCTCGGAAGGGATGGACGTGATGCCGGGCTTCACTCGCTCAATCAGCCCGTTTCCGTTCTGGACCCTCTTCGTGCCGTCCGGCAGCACTTCCAGTACCTTTACCTCGAATCCCGGATACAGCCCATTGGCGGGACCCACCATCCGCTGCCAGTTGAAGTCCCAGCCGATGATGCGGTCCAGTTCCCTGTCCGCATCGTTTCCGTCTCCCACGCTTCCCGCCAGGTCTTTTGAAATCTTCCCCTGCTCAGCCCACTCCTGCAGAAGCTCGCTCCAATAGCCGAAGTGCACCGCCGGGAAGCGGTCTACGGGCTTGTAGTGCAAAATGTTCAGGGCACGTTCTCTGTTCGTCATTTCCTTGACCATACCTTTCCGCAGCTGCAGCCTGCAGTTATACGCTGCAGGCCCTCCACCGGCTCATAAAGCCCGGAGCGCCTCAGCCACTCCTCAACCGCTCTCAGCCGCACTATTCCACAGAGCAGTGTCACTTCCCGGATTCATAAAATTCCTTCACCGCCGCGAAGAAAGCATCGATATTCTCCCATTTCGAGCGGGGCGGGATATCGCAGCCTGAGGAGATGACGAAATTCGGATACCCGCAGCAGGCTTCCATGACCTGTAAAGTAGCTGTGCGGATGGACTCCGGCGTGCCGTTGCAGAATTCCCCGGCGGGATCCACATTTCCCATGGCAATGGTGTCAGCCGGGATATGCTCCATCATCTTCGCCATGTCTATGGCGTTCCCGAAATGATAGGCAGCTGCTCCTGTGTCCAGAATGGAATCGATCATCTGGATGGTGTTGTTGCCGCAATTATGATAAATAATAATGAAATTATCGTCCTGTACAGCCTCCACCAGCCCCGTCACATAGGGGGCGGAGAACTCTTCCGCCAGGGCAGGGGACAAAAGCCCCGTCACAGGCTCCGCCAGGACGATTCCGTTTGCACCGGCCTCTTTGTACGCCTTGCAGTACTCTATCAGAAACGCCGTGGCCTTCTCCATCACCAGATGCACCATGTCAGGCTCGTCATAGCATTCCACCATGATCTCCGTCACGTCCAGAAGCCGGGCAGCCAGTGAAAAGGGACCGATGGCCCCCGCAAACACAGGCCGATCCGTGATCAGTTCCGTGGCCTTTCTGATCGCGTCCACATAGAGACCGCTTCTGGCGCTTCCCACTTTGGGGACTTCCAAGGCACGGGCCTCTTCCTCATCGTGCACGATTCTGCCCACCACCGTAGGGACCTCGCTGTCCGATACCCGAATCTGAGAGCCGAAGCATTCCGCTTCCACGGAGAGGTCCATCAGGCTTACGGCAGCGGCGGCATCCGTGTGCTCCGCCACCAGCTGCATTCCCTTAGCCTGTCTGTCGCTGTCGGATATCAGCTCGTTCACGCTGATGCCCAGCAGCTGTACGGCGGGGAATGAAAGAATCGGCATTGTCTTTTTCACGGGAGCGTTCTTCAGCTCCTCCAGCCAAGTTCGCATATTTCTTTCCATAATATGGCAGGAACTCCTTTCCTTAGCAGGCCGCAGCACACAGCTCCACAGCCGCGTCTGCAGCGCTGGCAGCATCAGAAGTATACTTGTCTGCGCCAATCTTCTTACAATATTCCTCTGTCACAGGCGCACCGCCGATCATAATCTTCACCTTGTCGCGGATGCCTGCCTCCTCCGCTTTCTTCACCACTTGCTCCATGACGCCCATGGTGGTGGTCAGCAGCGCGGAGCAGCATATTATCTGGCAGTTCTGCTCGATGGCGGTCTGGACATAGATCTCAGGAGCCACATCCGTGCCCAGGTCAATCACCTCCAGCCCCTTTCCCTCCATCATCATCTTCACCAGGTTCTTGCCGATGTCGTGCAGATCTCCCTGAACTGTGCCGATGCAGACCTTGCCCGTGGCCTTCACGCCCGCTTCCGCCATCAGGGGCTTGAGCACCTGTGCGCCCATGTTCATGGCTCTCGCGGCCACCAGCACCTCGGGCACGTACACTTCGTTGTTCTTGAACTTCTCTCCTACCACGCCCATTCCGTCCAACAGGCCTTCGCTCAAGATCTGCTCCACAGGGATGCCCTCTGCCACCGCCTGTTCCACCAGCTCCTTGACGATTTTTGCCTTGCCGCGCTGCAGGTTCTGTGAAATCTCCGCTAAAATACTCATAGTCTTCTCTCCTTTGCTTTCTGCATTGATATGGTTGGTTTGTACCTTGGTACGATATTGGTTCGGGGTCATGGAAAACTGTGCCTTGAACAGCTGGTAGAAGGACGGCACATCCTTCAGGCCGCAGCTGTACACAATCTGTTCGTTGGTCATCCGGCTTTCCCGCAGCAGCCGACAGGCCTCCGTCAACCGGACCCGGCGCAGGTAGTCGGAAAAATGTTCTCCCGTGACCCGATGGAACAACTTGCTTAAATAGGACTTGCTCAGGAACAGGGAATCCGCAATCGCCTCCAATGTCAGCTCCTTCTCAAAGTAGCGGTCCAATACGGCGCGTATGACGGAAGTCACTGTCATCTGGTCCTTTGCGAGGACATGGTCGGCTGCGTGGGATTCCTCCAGATGCCGTCTCACCGTGATGAGGAATTCCGTCAGGTACGACTTCACCATGTCCCGCCATTCCGGCGGTTTTTCCGCTATCTCCATCTCAATCATTTGATAGATTTTCTCTATCGCGTCCAGAGAACGGTTCTTCAGGCAGATATGTGCCGCCAAAATATCCTCATCAAATATCCCGTAACAGAAACGGGGGCTGTCCGAAGCCGCAAGCTCCTCCGGGAACCAGTCGCCTGCGTCGAACAGAAGATTGCGCACGATGAGCCGTTCTTTCTCATCTTTTGCAAAATATTCGTGGGGGACGCCTACGTTCAGGATATAGATATCCCCCTTCCTGCATTCCAAAACCTTATTCCAAATGCAGTGGACTCCGCTCCCCTCCACCACGATGCTGATTTCCACGAATTCATGGAAATGCAGATGGGACAACGCGAAATCCGGGTGGAATATTTTGTCACACTGAGCCGTATTCTGAAAAATCGGTTCGTCTCTCAGCCATTCCTCTTTTCTCATCTTGGACGGCTGTCCGTCTGGGTAAACCATTTATATCTCCTAAATCTCTCTGGCCAGCTTATAGATTAAGTCAAAAGCGAACTTCAAATCCTCCATGGAACAATGGTTCTGCACGAAATGCGTGGTACAGCAGATCCACCGTTTCCCTCCCAGCAGCCCAAAGACTCTGCGGATCTCCCGCTCCAGCTCCGCCCGGGACAGAATGCCGATAGCCGACTGGACGCAGACGCCGCCCAGTATGGCAAAACGGTCCGCATACTTCTCCAGATAGGTATCGTAGGACATCCCGGCGCTCTTCTGCCATGGGTGCACCACATCCAGCCCAAGCTGCGCGATGCCGTCCGCCACTTTCATAACACATCCATCCGAATGCAGGCTTGCCAACGCCCCCCTGGAATGGACGTAATCCACCACCCGCTTCATATTGGCCATGTCAAATTCATAATGGTCCTCGAACGCTGCTACCGATCCCCAAACATCCGCAATCTCTTCCGACAGATTGGCCGAGACCCAACCGTAGATTGGCTGTCTGTCCAAAGGTTTCCCCTGTATGGCATTCCGCACTCTTTCGGTACTATCCATAATACCGCATCCCTTCTTGAACAGATTTTCTGTCAATATAGCACAAATCAAAAGGGAATGAAATAGGGTTCAAGTGCCATTTACCTGCAAATCAGGAAACAAAACCACACACTATCTCCGCTTTCTCCGGCGCATCCGCTTCTGTCGCCACCGTGCCGTCAGTCTGCCTTACATGGGACATTTTCCGGATAAATCTTGCATTTCCCTCATGTCCCTTTTCAGCCCCTCAAAATCGAGATAATCCTCAATGAACTGTTTCCGCAGAAGATCCAGGGGAATGAACTCATTGTATTTGCCGTTGATCTGGATTTTGTCCGGAAGGGGCAGGCTGTACAGGTCCAGATCCGAGCGCAGGATATCCCTTATGATATCCTCCAGCTGTTCCCTGTTCCCGTCGAAGACCACCTCAAGGTACAGGCAGGTGCTCCAGGGTATCTTGCTCTTAATTTTCCTCTGGCGCAGCGCGTAGTGGAGCGTCACCAGCTGCCTTGTCCCTATCCAGGGGAAAACGGCGAACTTGTGTTTGGAGATTTCCGTCACCAGGTTCTCCAGAATGCCGCTGTTGCGGGCGATATACTGGATTTCCGTAAGGCGCTCCTGGCTGCGGCCGCTTAAGTACAGATAGGGGTCGTCCCGCTCCAGGACGCTGCGCACCTTCCGAACCAGCACCGTATGGAGCTCCGCCTCGAAATCCCGGTCCCAGTCCACCACGGAGATGCCAGGCACCTTCTTCACGAACAGCACCTTGGACTTCACGTTGATGTCCACCGTCTCCCAGGACATGCCGGCCAGCGCGAACCGGGTGCCTACGGGATAGGTCTTGTCCACGGTGCCGATGGTCCGATTCTCCTCCTTCACCAACAGGTATTCCGGCGCCAGGAACACTGTCAGGAATTTATGGCTGTTCACTTCCTTTTCACCGGCCCGTCCGATCAGCAGGCCGCCGTGCTCGCTGCGCTCCAGCTGCTCGATATAAATCAGATGTTTCAGCAGCCTCTGATAGTCCTCCTGGGAAATCTTCCGGAACGCCCCGAGGCTCAGCACTGCCTGGGCCAGACCGGCGGGGGACATCTCCCCGTTGCTCTTCAGGATGCTCATGGTCTGGTGGTACAGCAGGTTGTAGGCATGATGCCTGGGGGGGATGGGCTCCATCCAGCGGTCCCGCAGGTACAGCTCGATAATCGCTATGGTCCGGATGAACTCCCAGTTGATCGGCCCCAGGATGTCCGAGGAATTGATTTTGATGCTCTCCACGAAGGTGAACAGCAGCTGGGGCACCTGTCCCCGCCGCCCGCAGCGCCCCAGACGCTGGGCGAAACTGGAGACATTCAGGGGCGCGCCTATCTGCACTGCCTGATCCAGGGAGCCGATGTCGATGCCCAGCTCCAGGGTCACGGTGGCACCGGTGACAATCTTCTCGTCGGCGGACTTCATCTCGTCCTCCGTGGTTTCCCGGAGCAGGGCCGAGACATTGCCGTGATGGACCCGGTATACGTCAGGAGCTTTGTGTTTCAACGCAATATCGCGTATATGGGCCATGATGAGTTCAATCTCCTCCCGGCTGTTGGCGAAGATGATCGTCTTCTTGTCCAGAGTCTGGCGGAAGAGATATTCGTAATGCTCCCTGTCCCCGATGTCCCCGCCGGTGTCCACGTCCACCACGTTCTGGCTGCCGTTCCGCTCCACGAAATCCCGTTTGTCGGCATAGTTCACGAAGCGCTCGATGTGCAGGCGCACTTTCCGCTTCCCCTCCTCCGCCACGGGCGCGGCACATCTTCTGCCTGTCCCGGTGTTCAGCCAGTCCTGGGCCAGGGACACGTCCCCTAAGGTGGCGGAGAGCCCTATCCTGCGGGGATTGGCTCCCGTCAGGGCCTTCAGCCGCTCCAGGACGCACAGAAGCTGGAGCCCCCGCTCGTCCCGCATGAAATAATGCACCTCGTCAATGATGACGAAGCGCAGGTCGCAGAACATGTTCAGGCAGGCACCCCGCTTATTGGTGACCAGGCTCTCCAATGACTCCGGCGTAATCTGCAGGATGCCCTCCGGATGCTTGATCAGCCGGTCCTTCTTGTCCACGGATGCATCCCCGTGCCATTTGGTGACAGGGATATTGGAGTCCAAAAGCAGCTGTTCCAGACGCTTGAACTGGTCGTTGATCAGCGCTTTCAGGGGAGAGATATACATGACCCCCACCGAGCGGGCCGGTTTCTCATATAGATGCGTTAGCACGGGAAGGAAAGCCGCCTCCGTCTTGCCGGAAGCCGTGCCGGAGGAAAGCAGCAGATTGTCATCGCTGTCGAAGATCACCTGACAGGCCGCCACCTGGTTGCCATGCAGCTCTTCCCATTTATTTTCATAGATGAAATCCTGTATAAAAGGCGCAAGCCTGTTGAATACGTCCATTGTGTAATCTCCATGTCTAATATGACTTTACCGGCACCTCAGAACTGAAATGCTTATGATAGTGCTTCAGCAGTACATCCGCTATATTTCTGTAGCAAATGTCTCCTACGGTTCTTTCTTCCCCTAAATAGAACACTTCCTTTGTAATTCGTTTTGTCCTGGAAATCCTTTCCTTTATTTCATTTATCACGGTGTCGTTGTTAAGCCACCTTACTTGATTTTCATCTATATTGGTACTTTTTTTAATTTCTATCAGCCGTATCGTATCCTGTTCCGGAATCACGATATCTATCTCCGCTGTAAGCACCTGCTGCTGTGTATATATTCTGTTATTATATTTATATAACCTATGTTTTGAACATTTTCTGGCTGTTTTAAATTTACCGTTTCCGTAATTCTTTAGGCATACCAAAAGTTCATGATCTTTTTCAATTCCCTTTATGAATTCCAGTGTAACAATTCCTTCTAACAATCTGCCCATAGCTGTAGACTCAATCTTGGCGGCCAACGCTTCTGAATCTTCATCGCTGAGACCTATGTCAGCGGCCCTGATCCTATTTGATATAGCTCCGGCAATCATGTACAGCAAACTGTGCAAAATCGTCAAATCATCCGCCCGGACCGACCCATCGTCAAATTTATCTTCTGGAATCAGGCTTAAATCGTATAGCAGCCCCATTTTTGTGAACAATTGGTCAATGATACCTAGCTGCTCTTTTGTCAGCGGAATCTGAGAAATTCCGAAACTTAAATCATATTCCCTGAATGCATCCTCCACACTGTCTACCGTAATTTGGGTTCTTTCTGTCTTTGTAATATCGATTTGATGATACCCCACCAATCTTCTATATGCATTTTCATTTGTCAAAGCTCTGGTCAAATCAGCTCTGGTTATTTCTGATTTTATGGCATCAAGAGTTATGCTTTCTCCTATTAATTTCGTGTATTTTATAGTAGATTGTACAAATTCTTTTATGTTCCCTTCTACATCCATAAATTCTGCATAATCCGAATTTATAATGCTCAATGCGATGTTCACTCCGAGAGCACTCTCGATATACCTGTCATCTATCTTTACTGCATCATCCAATATATTTCCATGTTCGATATATTTTCTGATGGCCTGCTCCTTTTGTGCTGTTGTAGACATATGCATCTGTTTCAACCGGCAATATTCTCCAAAGGGGATATAACTGATATCTACAAGCATCAGCCTGGTATACAACGAATTTTCATCCGCCAGATTGAACGAAGCGCTTTCTGTACCTGCCAGAATTACTATGATTCCTCTGTTTACCAAGCCATCTATAAATCCTTTCCCTCCAAGAATCAAATCTCTGCAAAGCGTTATTTCATCTATCAAAATGCATTTTATCTTTCCACAGGAGACGGCATCATCAATAAATGCATTCAATTCCTCCAAAGATGGATACCTCATTTCTGTCATGTCGGTCAACTTACGATTATCAAAATCATCCCTTGATAGTTCTCTGTCATCAATGGTGACAGACAATGTGATATGAAGTATTTCATCTTCTCTCACACCGAACTCCGGAGAATTTATATGCAGATGGTTCAATAGGATGGTTTTCCCGGTTCTTCTCAGACCCACTATACAAATAGCATGGCCTAAGCTTTGGCCCCTATTGATTTTATTGACGATGTCAAAATATGCATCCCGGCGGTGCAGCCTGTTAAATTGCTCAATATTCGTATTGAGTACGGTATAAATTCCTTTCTTTTTCATGTTACCCCCATTTCCTATCGATGGTCTTCTCAAATTTTCCTCCGGGACACCGCCCTTGGCCATCTCGAAGCGATTGTCCCCCCGGTATCTTCGAGATGCTTTTCCTGGAATTCTGGTGCAGAATATTGATTCGCTTTATGAAGTCATGGCGATTTCGCAGGGCATGATACGGGTCTGGCCCTTGTCAATCCCTTCTGGAGATATGCCGATATTATTGCACACATCTATATAAAATGCAATAAAAATGCTCAATATTTCCGATTTCTCAACCTTCCAGACATATAATTCTAATTCCTAAATATATCACATAGGCAAGAATCCAAAGGTGCCGGAGCGGTGTACAGCCACAGGACAGCAATCTGCGAAGGAGGAAATCGGGAGCCAGTGCACTGCCTGCAAATTTGGTAATTTTCTGCAATATGTGTTGAATGCCGGTTTGCTTCGTGCTATACTTTGCAGAAAGAAACCGGAAATGAAAGGAATGTCCTTCCTGGACAACCTGGATGACAACGGACAATAATCGGACAAAAAAGAGGTACATTATGGATTATACAACAGATGCAGCACAGATAAAGCGGGTACAGGACAAGCTGGCCTGGATGGCTCAGCGGGAGGGCAGTCTGGTCCGGCTGGAGGAGCCGGCAGGTTCCGGGTGGACCGCAGAATTTGAAGCGAATCAGCATGTCAGTCTGCCTGCGGATTTTCGGGAGATTGTCAGCCGGACTGCCGTCGGCGGAACCCTGCCTGACGTATGCAATATTGAATACTGGCGTCCCCTGTGGAACATGGAAATCGAGGATCGTGAGGCGTCCCTGGATGTGCCCTACCCTCCTGCGGAGGATTCGCGGGCTCTGCGCGGGGAGCTGACAGAACACGCGAATCCGTCCAAGCTGCCGGGGCAGATTCTGATTATGGGAGGCGATCATCTGGGCTGGTCCCTTGTCACTGCCGGACCATGCACCGGGGAAATATGGACGATAGGGGACTTCGGAGTCCGACGGGCTCCGGCCTGCACCTTTGCCCAGTGGCTGGAGCTGGTGCTGGACGGCAACCTGGAGGCCTACCTGACCTGCTGCCTCACCGGAGAGGAGGGGCGGCGGGG
>OFGX01000783.1_pt1 | contig 21765 bp, 16 predicted proteins | sample 1521831 | NCBI WGS metagenome assembly OFGX01 (sample SAMEA3504080, study PRJEB24116) | mouse gut metagenome | biome: mouse gut; feature: mouse-associated habitat; material: faeces | place: Denmark | collected 2011 | reverse complement strand
ACTACATGACAGATGTCAAGAGAAAAGCAATAACTCAGAATTTTTATCTACACCCCGCTTTTGATAATTGACTTGACAAAACAGCTGTTATAAATGTAGTTCCTCCTACTTTCAGCCCTGTATATGTCGCATTTTTAATCGCGATATCAAAATCCTCTCCATTCCATACAGATGTTGCAAATGACAACACAGTGCTAATTCCAAATGCACTTGTTGCTATAATTGCACCATTTACTGCATCAAAAGTAATTGACTCAACAGTTCCCGCTTTCGCTACATTTTTTACTTGCTCATATGTAAAATGACCCTTACGCACAATATTTTTTGCTTCTTTAGGATCTGTTACGCCTGGAACTTCTCCATTTTTTATCCTGTTTTCCATGGCTTGAACAGCAGCCTCGTATTTATCGCTCGGCACTTCAACCTGCATAGGAGATCCATCAGAATTTAGATATCTGAACTTTCCATTGTCAAAGCACTCCGATATACACTTTCCACCAGTTTTACAGTATTTCGTTTGTATACTCGTTCCATTGACAATCCTATCTGCACCATTCTTTATAATTCTGCCGGTTAACGGATCAGTCTCTTCTCCAACCAATTGAACTTTATTCTGTCCGAGAAAATCTGCATTTGTTATCTTATCATACAAATGATTCGCCTGTTCTGCTGCAAAGCCATGTCCTCTGGGAGTAGAAAACTTATCAGTTCCGTATATGGTGCTTGCATTACTTACATTTCCATAAATGATTCCGCCTGTTTCAGCAGCTGATATTTTTTTATTCTTTTTTGATTCTTTTACAACATTAACTTGTACATTTTTCTTTCTTGGTGCCATATTTCTTACTGTTGAATAACGAAATACATTTACATGAAGTTTATAACATAAAATCCTTGCTTACGTATTCCGCAAATCCAGTTCCTCCCTGTTTTTTATAATAATATGATAGCACATACTGAAAAAAAGAATATAATGACAACATCAATATTCATTAGCGCTAAACATAATTTTTAGTATAAGCTCTTCAAAAATGCTTCCAACTCTTTTTCTGTCGAAAAAGTATCTCCGGTTTCATGATTCCAAAATATTACTTCTTTGTTTTTCAAATTAAGGCAAATATAATTTCCAAAAGGATCTATAGCAAACGGAACAATCCTTTGATCCTCAATTATATCCAAAGCTGTAAATACTGAATCTGAGTCGCCTTTATTAAATGACAAAATCGCACCTACCACTTTTTCTGTCTGCCCGATCATAAACTTATATTTTTCCGGTGTTGCAGCATTTCCTTCTTTCACAAGAGAAATTAAATTTTCAGGAATCTGAATTCCTCTTTGCTTTTCAATTTCATGGAATACAGCATCATCAATCAAATCAATTTTATAGTTCCATTTCATATCTATACCATCCTCCTTATCTGCATCCGGAGCCACCGCCCCATATACTTCTGCCTCCTGTATGACGGCATTTTGCATGTATCTCAGAATCTACCAGCTCCATCTTTCCTGATATCTCATTATGATGCCATGTCAGGCCTGAAATCCTGGGGGAACCCGCTTTAATCTGTTCAATTTGCCTTGGTGTGAACTGCTTTGCAAGTTCAGGATCTCTTTCTATACGTTCTTTTAATTTTTCTGTACAATATTTGAATTGCTCCACATCGGAAGCATTCCAAAGATTTTTTGGCAGAATAACATCAAATTTACTATCAAAGACAGGAAATACGCCTTCCACCTTTTCACCGTCTACCCAGATTGTGCGCCGTTTATATTCCACATCGGTTCCAGGATATTTTTTTCCTTCCAGGTCTTCATTAATTGTATGAAGTGGTTCACAGATTTTATTTGAAATATTTTCAAATGCTTTAATCTTATTGCCAACTTCTTTTACTACCTGATTCTTTATTTCTTTTATTTCACCAAATGGATTCATTAGAACACCTCCCCCTTTATAAACTTATGCCATGTTTCAAGGTATTCATCTGGCTTATCATATCGGGCGATCTGCTCTCGCAATATACATTCAACAATACGATTTTGCTCAGATTCATCAAAATCCGATGTTATCGAATCTTCTGAGTATATCAGTATATTTTTCCACTCTTCTATCGAATCTGCTCTCTCTGCTTCCTTTTCTATTTCCGATGTACACACAATATCATATATTATAGGGCTTATATCCGATAATTGTAAAGCGCCATTTCTCCTTAGTATTCTTATCGCTTCTGTTTTCACCTTTGCCGGTAATGAAGACGCGATCACCTCCTGGATCATTTCTGCCATATTCACATCCAGGCGTTCACCGGATACTTTATTTAACAGTCTGCCCACCAGTATTTTTTTAGAATTATCATGTATATCCATTGAAACTTCTTTATTGAAATATGTTCCATCTGCCTTTTCATATTCTATTGTACATAAAACAGGTTCTAGCCAGTTATTTTGATAAACTGCAGCTACACCAGTAGGAATTTTTGCAAGCTCCTTTATCTGATCTTCCGAAAGATTTGCAGACTTTCCAACCAGATTTCTGTCTTCCGCATCAGGCAGCCTCATGATAATCTTAGTATTTGTATTTCGTATAACACTCATATCCAACAGTCCGGGAGCCTGATCTGCGATAATAAATCCCTCTCCATAGGTCCTCACTTCTGCAATCGCGTTCGAAAGCATTTCAACAGATTTTCCCAGCAGATTTGATGATTCGCTGCTTTGCTCCATAGAGGTTCTTTTCAGCAGATTATGCGCTTCTTCTAGTATTGTCACATGGTTTAAATCCGCATTCATCATCCCCAGCGTCATACGATACTCCTGTAAGCGCATTACTAAGATTCCCATAATCATGGACTTTGTTTCTACAGAACCTACTCTGCTTAAATCCACTATCACATTTTCATCAAATAATTTTTTATCACCTAATTCGTCATTGTCAAATATTCTTCCATATATACCATTTGTCAGTGATTTTATTCTTGTGGAAAGTGAACCTATGTAATTATCTTTTACTTCATCTGAAAATGCTGATTCTGCAATAACGTGATCCAACTCTATCAAAACATCAACAAACGTTGGAAACAATTCTTCGGAATATTTATTTTTCGAGGTTAATAAATCCCACCCCGAATTACTGTATGCTCTTTCTACCGAATCTTTTAATACAGCCGGCATTGCAGCATACATTGGCCAGCACACATTAAATATTTCTATAAGCCGATCTATATGTTCTAATACATGGATTCCTTCTGGAAATCTAAATGGATTGAGCTTTAATAGCGGTGAAATATATGGATTGGTTCCATATACCGCCGCATTATTTCCAAAAATATGTTTATATTCTCCTTTTGCCGGTTCTATAACCAGATAATGTATTTTCTGTTTATCCAGTTCCCTTAATATATGGTAAACTGTATTAGATTTACCGGAACCGGTCGAACCTGTTATAAATGTATGCATTGCCAGACTTTTTAAATTTAATTCGACCGGCACCTCTTGTTTTGTACCCATATGATAGATACTGCCCAATTTAATTTTTTGTTCTGCTGTTTTGACAGGATTCGTTTCAAACACATTTCTCCCAAAAGAAGCCATTTCGAAAACAGGCAATCCATTCATTGATTTTTTTGGCAGCCCCATATTTACAGCCAGTTCATACGAATTGACAACAGATGCTGGACTAAGGTAAATATCAGGCTTTATTGGATTTACAAACAAGGGATGTGAAAATCTGCTCAAATATTCCCTGATCACCGTCCCACTATGATCATTTATGTTCCAATTATTAATATGTGAAGCCTGCAAAGAAGAACTGTCTCCCCGCATCAATGCATGATATCCTCCGGAAACAATTGCATTCGTTTCCGGATCCGATGAAATTACATATGTTGAACAATTGAATGCTCCATAGGATTCCCCTTTTTTCAATCTTTCTATATGCTTGTCGATTGTATCCAGCAAATTTTTTACTGTTTTATTTTCATTCGAAACTTGAATTGTTTTTCCATGAGTCATGCCTTCTGCTTCACTGCTTGTATCGCTGTTTTGGATTGCTGTCGAACTATTTTTTGATGTAGTGCTTCCAGAGGATTCCGATACACTCCCTGTTTCTGTCGTTGTCTGGTTTGTATTTTCTCCGGATGAACCGATCAGTCCTCTGCCAATTGATGCTCCGATCTGGTTTCCCACAAACATCGCAGCTGGTATTGCCAATCCTCCGGTAAAAAATGCTGCCGCTGCTCCTATTCCCGCTCCTGCTAAGCTCCCCGCCAAACTTCCTGTTTCTTTATTCGTACTTGTACCGTGGCTAGAGCTTTCACTCCATCCGCTTGTCTTCGAATAATTTTGCGTTAATGATGTACTCTCACCTATTGACTCTGTAACCCCTTCCGTATGTGATTGTGTTACCGTTATAGATTCTGATTCATTAAAGCTGACAGATGTCTTCAAAAACGGAGACAACTGCGTATACAATGACTCATACCCCAATTTTGCATTTATGATTTCGTCTGCTTTCATTGGATCGGCTATCACTACCACACTATACTCACGTCCTTGAAGAGAGTCAACCAGATTCTCTATTCCCTGGACAAACTTTTCATACGAATTTTCTTTTTCATTTCTTAGTGACGCAATACCAGAGATTGAAGTTATATAATCGCTTACAAATGTATTTTTGAAAAGTCGCCTTTTGGAATTTCCCTTAACAGCCTCGACCTCTAATCCGGGAAAATTTCCAGTCAAAACTCCCTTTAATGTTTCTCCCTGTGTTTCAATGTCATCCTCTTCCTGCTCAATATCCTTACTGACAACACCCAGATAATACTCTGTATATTCTCTATATCCTGAAACCAGCGCCACCACCGTAGCATGACTTGAATACGCAGCATTTAAGACTGTAACCATTTTATCAATAACACTCTCTTTTTTATCTGAAACCATTTTTGTAAATTTATATATTCTTGTATATTCCGCTATATCAATATCTTTCAATTCCTGTGGAACTTCAACGACTTGAAAATCCTCAAGTTTATATAAATAGTCCTTTGTAATGATATCTTTGGCCATATCCAAAGAAAGTGCAAGCTTATTTATATCTTGCATCTCTACCATGGAAGTTTCCACCCAAATCCCCCCTTTGCCATTTTTTCTAATTCAGATTTTTGGTTCTTTCGATAAGCACCTTTCCATTTTTTAAGATTTTTCTTTGCTTTTTTATCACAGGTAGAATATTGCGGACATTTCGTTAATTTGCATAATCCTTGTGTATCATCACATCTATATTTTGAGCATGATCCTAGTTCATCAAATAACTTTTTCCGAAATGACATATGTTTCTTTTGCTTTAAATTATTACATTTGTTTTGAATCCCACATTCATGACAGCTCCCAAGTTGTCCACAACCGTACTTTTGTTCTGCATTTTGGTTAGTAAGAGTAATAATGCGATCACTGCTACAGCCACCAGAATTATAATTATTTTCTTCTGAATTATATTTTTTTCCTTCTGATGGCTTAATATGTTTGGGCTTGTACCTCGACTGCTTGTTGAAGCAGAAGAAGTATCCAGGTGTACTGTCTGTGAAGTAGATCCATACAGCTTCTTTCCGATAGTCTTAACATCTTCTATTCTTTCATCACAAAAATTTTCTTTTAACTCAAAGATCGCATCTGCAAAATCGTCATCCGTAAAAGTACTTTTCTGGCTTGTAATCGTTGAACTCCCAATCAATCTGTTATCTTTTATTTTAATTCCCTTCGATTCTACATATTTTATGGCCTCATCAAATTCTCCGCTTGAGAAATCACGGCTTGTATAACAAATACTTCCTATAGCTTCTCTTAAAGCCTGGACATCTCCCTTTTCTATTCCTTTTTCTATCGCATCATAGCGTTGCATATGTCTACCTCCTAAAAAGTTAACAATGTTTTTATTACAGCTTCTTTATTTTCAATCCACGCCGCTAATTCTTTATTTTCTCTTACTTTTTTTTCGATAGTTTCTGATTCTTTTGTATTCTCTGCAAGCTTATTGAGTATACTTTCTATTTCAATATTCAAAGTGTCGATATTGTCATTGAAAATCTTTTTGTATTCATCTATTTGGATCTCTGACTGCTTAAACATACTGCTGATATTTTCTTTGATACTGGCAGAGAATACTGACATAATATCTACGATAATATTTTTTACGTTTACATCAACCCCATCTTTGACCGAAACCGTATACGATATTTGTTTTGGCTCCCAAAACTTGAACTTTCCAAAAAATCCTAAGCGTTCCGGATTATCTTTCCATCTTGTCTCCTCTTTATATCTTTCTTTTTCATTTTTCTTTTTAATATTATTTATATTAGAAATTTCTATTTTTCCAAAAGTTTTTGTCTTTCTAAAGTCATACCCCTCAATCTCTATATTATCTAAAGCCTCTCTTATCATTGCAGAGTATTCATTGAGCATCTCACTGCATTTTTGAAAAATCTTTACATCTATTTCTCTGTTAAGCCTTCCTTCACACTCTTTTTGATATCTTTCCAGTTTTTCCTGGAACGATGCAATCATACGATCAGCTTCAACCTTATCGACCTTTGTTTTTCCATCATACGCTTTTACCATTTTTTGCAATTCTTGCTCAAGCGCTTTCTGTTCCTGTTTTTCATTTAGAGTGTCCAGTTTGAAATTACCTATTTTTTCTTTATAAGCAATATATATTCTTTTACCATCCTTATGTTTTTTCTGTGCATCTGCGATCTGCTGTCGAACTCGAGCAAGTTTATTTTCATCTTTCGCAATTCTTTCATTGAATTTTGCTTCCATATTCAATTCATCCAAAATCCCAACAATATCCTTAATGGCATCTTTAATTTTCATTGGATATGCATACTTATCTATATACTCGCAAATGGTCTCTTCAACTGCTGGAATTCCTGTATGGATCAGAGCTTCTTTATCCCATGTTTCCTCATCCGCATGATATTGTTCTACCTGACTCTGTAATCTTTCTCGAATAGAAGGCGTCAATGTCGCATATTTTTCAAAATGTAATAATTCACTTTCCACAAAATCATCGATATGATCCAACTCCTGTCTTTCCTTCCGAGATAATTTTTCTCCCTTTTCATCTTTCCGGATAAGAAGCGCCAGCAATGCACTTGTTGGTATTAATGTTGGTTCAACAATATCAAACCCTTTTAAATACTCTGAGACATCACTCAGCAGCTTATCAATTGTCTCGCCTTTTTCCTCATCAAGCTCATCACATTTATTTATCACAAATATGAATCGATCCCTCGACTGTTTTCCTGCACGTTTCATTTCACTTGAAATGTCTCTCAACAGCTGCTCGTCATCTTTTGTGCCCATTTGTGTTGTATTCATTACATAAAGGACAACGGCATTTGTCCGTTTGATAATAGACTGTGTCAATCGTTCATGGTTCGCATCTCTTGAGTTATTAGGACCAGGAGTGTCTCTTAAACATAATCTGATTTTATCACTCGGTATTGCAGGAATACTTCCTTCAATATCAATATAGGTAACATTCTTTTCAGAATTATACTCCCGAAGCCGCTCTGATGTTACAACAGCGCGCGGATGCACAATCGTTTTATTATCTTCCCCGTAACACTCTGCTTCATACTTGTCCATATCATCATTATCCAGGATTCTGACAATTGTCGCCGTACAAGCTTTATTTTCAGATGGCAATAATTCTGTATGAAGCAGTGAATTAATTAGTGTAGATTTCCCACTGCTCATCGTTGCAATAACACTGACTTCGAAAATTCCATTTTTGACTTCTTCATAAGCGTCAAAGATATCTTTTCCTTCTTTATTTTCCGTATTAAATTCAGGAATATTTTTTTCTTTAATGTCACTAAATATAGTGTCTAATTCTTTTATTACATCTGTGTCATTTTTCGATTCCTCAAATCTTAACTCAAATCTCACATTACCTTTATAAAGATCAATGGTATATTTGAGATCGTCAAAATCAATCTTTCTTCCTTTAAAGTATATCTCCACTTCATCATCATCACATGAACATGCAATTTCTTCCAACAATCCCTTCCAATTTACTCCCTCGCTTAATAGAACCTGTAGTCTTTCACCTGATTTTGCCCCAATTTTACTGTTTGCATTTAAAACTTTACCGTTCTTTTTAAATACGCATTGAACAAGATATGGATTGTACTCGATTGAAAATCTTATCATTTGTCTGTTCCTCCTCTACTTTTTTATCCGAATTGAATTTCTAAGCCTAGCACTGCTTAATATCTGCAATTTCTGGATATGATCCTCCAGAAGTTTAATTCCTGTATTCTCAATTGCCTGAATTAGATTTCCCACTTCAAGTATCTTATCTTTAACTGATATTTTCTTAAACGGATCTGGATACTCCTCTGTAATGGCGTACGATTTCATGTTAAAATCCTTCGTACCATACAGATCATAGTAATATGTAAAATCTCTATATTCTTTTCGAGTAAGTTCATTTTCATTTAAAACCTTCTTTAAAATATTTGCTGCCAATGCAGAGATTGGAATGATAGTAGGAGTATCAAACCCATTATCTATCAAATACGCTTTCGTACTCATCACAATTTTTTCTATAGATTCATACTCTATATCAACCTGATCCACTTTATTAATAACAAAGACAACGTTGGCTTTTTTATGATCTTTCATATATTTGTTTAAAATCGATAACAAATATTTGTCATCATTAATCCCCATCTGTGTCGCATTCATCACATATAGAATCAAACCACCATTTATTTTTCCCAGAACATTTAGCATATTCTCTTCATGCGATAGATCTCTTGCATTGTTAGGTCCTGGTGTATCTACAATCATCAAAGCCTTATCTGTATTTAATACACCTTTAATCTGACCACATATCAGGATTTCTGAAACCGAATCGTCATTATTGGCTTTATCTAATTCTTCTGCAAGATTCTCTTCTTTTATAACTGTATCTCCACTGGTATCCGTAATATAGATGCGTAATTTTGTATTATGGTCATCATCCAGAATGGAATATACTTTAGCAGTACAGGCTTTATTTTCATTTGGTAATATTTCCTGTCCAAGTAAAGCATTAATCAAAGTGCTCTTACCACTGGACATTGTAGCCATTACGAGCATAGGAAATATTTTCTTAGTATTAATTTCAATACCTTTGGGGAAAAAGTCATTTGACACTAAGGAATTGTTTGTAACCGATTTTTGTTTCTTCTTTCTTGCCTCCATAACTTCCTTTTCCTTTCTTTGTACATTTATCACTAATAATATTATAGTTATAAATAATAATACCACAGCTAAATAAATATTACAATTAAATAAAGTTTATTATAATGAGGTTTTTCTATGAAAGAAATCAATTTTCCCCGAATCGGCACAAAAATCCGAGAAATCCGCCTATCCAAAGGCCTTACCCAGGAATACGTCGCCAACGTCGCTGACGTAAACACCAGCCACATCAGCAACATTGAAAACAACCGTGTTAAAATCTCTCTCCCCACCCTGGTTCATGTCTGCAATGCCCTGGATACGACCATCGACTACATTCTTGCCGATGAGTACGACCAGACCTCTTCTGTACTGGAGCAGGAGATTTTACATGAGCTTCATTCCTGTACCGACCGCACTAAAAAGCAGATTCTGGAGATTGTCAGGATTCTCCGCGATCTTCCTTCTGAATGAAGCATTCTGCGGTCAATCTGACTCCATACTGGAACCCTTCGGCAAATCCTTTCTCTTTTCCTGCAAATGCCGCCTGATACATCTTGTTCCTGCACTTTTCATACTCTTCGGGCGGCAGATGCTCCTCTTCATGCTGCAGCAGATCCCGGATTTCCTCTTCAATCTCATGATCTGTTCGATTCCATTTACTTTTTTCCATCTTGTTATCGTATATCTCTTTGATCAAATCTTCCATAATTCTACTGTGGGCTTTCCCGCCCTGCGTCCTCCTATTGTATTTAAAACGAAATACGATGCAGAAACTATTCCGATTATACGATTGCAATCTACCAACTCAATTATTTTCTTGCACCGTACTTTCTCTTATTTCGATTTCATATAACCCGCAGATTTTTTACATTGTCCCCCTGCCCTTTTAGCCATCTCTCAATCCTCGGCCCGAACGCTTCCGCTTCGATCAGATATCCGTCCTGATCCTTCTGTATCACGGTGGCCGAAGGCAGGCGGTCCAGCACAGATTCCAATACTTTTCCGACATACTGGAACTCCACTTTTCTCAAAGCCCCGCTCTGCACAAACGGGATTCGTTTTCTGAACTCACTCTCCTCATATCTGCCTGCATACGGAACACGGAAATATTCTTCCATAACCGTATATTCCTGAATCTTGTCCACCCGATAAAATACAGGAAACACATTTTTCGGATCACTGTTTTTTTCACTGTCTTCCTCTGCGCCGTAAGCCACCAGATAAAAATAGAAATCCCGCAGCACAATTCCCACAGGTTTTATTTTCTCTGTTACTCTCCCATGATCCTGCTGAGTCTTGTACGTGACTTCTGTATATTTATGCGCTTTTACAGCCTGTTCCAGATCCCAGATCCGATCGAGCAGTTTTTGTCCATGCCTCAGTTCCGTATAATTCTGAATTTCATTGCCGAGCATATCCTTTACATCCGCCGCCCCCGAATCGGTATCGCATAACGCAGTCAGACTATATAGGATCGGAAGCATTTCCGTTTTCGCCAGTGCCCTGCTTTCCAGAAGGATCTTGCAGGCCGCCAGAACCGCTTTCCCATTCAGTTCATTGGTCTGCTTAATCTGGAGCCGATATCCGCCCGCCCTTTTATCAAATACAATCTCCTGGATATTTCCCTCTTCCATGAATTGGCTCTGCAGGAATTCCTGAATATCAGTAATATCCCTTTGAATCGTTCTGACGCTGACTCCATATTTTTCACTCAATGTATCCTTATAAATGATTTTCCCCTGCTTTAACTTCGTGTAAATCATCAAGATCCGTTCTGCCTTATCCTCCGTACCGTTTCCCATCGTATTCCTCCTCGTATTCTTTTATCAATCTCCGCCATGCAGAAAGCTTGCCGTTTAGCTTTTTTGCATACTATGGTATGCAAGAACCCCTGCCACCTGCAATCTTTCCGCACACTATCGTATTCTGGACAGCCGTCACACACCGTCTGCTGTGCGGATGTTCCGCCGCAAACCTGCTATTCCGAACAGTCACTATCAATGATTATAAAGGAACACATGGACACATTCTGTCACAGTTGAAATAATTTTCAATTCCATTGTTAATGACATATTACGTCATCCGATTCCATATAATGTCTTTTAACAGGACAATTTTTATTTCCAAATAGTATAGCATTGAAGGTGTCCTATTGCAAGCAAGAAAGGAGTTTTTATGCCGCGAATCATTGACACCAAACAGAAGAATTTAGTTGGAAAAAAAGTGAAGATGCTCCGGAAAGAACGACGTATGAGCCAGCAGCAATTGTCAGACAAACTGGAGACGCTGGCAATCTATGTCTGCCGCGGTTCTGTCTCCCGAATAGAGGACGGGAGCAGGACCGTAACGGATATCGAATTGTATGGACTTTCTCAGGTGTTGTCCGTGCCGATTGAGGAATTTTTTAAGTAGGCCTTCCAGCCACTCTTATAAGATTAAATTTTTATATAATTGGAAAATGAAGAAATGTGATTCCTGCCGACAGGCAAGCTATTTTTTAAGCGCCTGTCGGCAGAGAAAAATTGTATGCTTTATTCGAAATGAATCAGCCAGCTTCCGCGTCTCCTGGATCCTTTCCGGCTTAGCACTCCTTTTGCTTTTAAATTTTTTACCGCATATCGAACCCCATCAACTGACAGGCCTATATGTTTTGCCAGTTCTAATTGTGTAATATTCGGATTATCCTGCACAGCAAAAATAATTTTTTCTTCCGTTTGTGTCAATTTTTTCGGTGGTTTTACGGTAGTTTTTAAATCAGTTTTATAGGTAGTTTCAGTGATTACGCCAGTTTTTCCGGTAGTCTTTAAGTCAATTTTATCGGTAGTCTCACCTTTAACATCAACTTTATGGGTAGTTTTTACAGCAATTTTATCGGTAGTTTCATCTTTAATATCGGCTTTATCGGTAGTTTTACCGTCAATCTTTACAGCAGTCCCACCGCCAATCGTTTCCCCAGCCTCATGATCCAGACCATAATCAAAAGAGTACTCTTCATCCAGCGGAACAATGATCCGAAATACGTCCCCTTCCTGAAACTCTGGATCCTGCCCCGAATAATACTTACTGTATTTGAACAGATTTCTCACGCCGGATCCCAGTCTGTCAGCTCTGCCTATATTCCTGAAAAAGGATGCTATGATCGGATTCTTCGGATCCGGCTCCAGATTATCCGGAGTGATAACGCCTTCCCTGAGAGCCCGGTTCGCATTTTCCGTATACATCCGTTCTTTCTGAATCACAAATTTTGCCGCATAGGAACTGGTAAAGAGCATCCGTTTCATATGCAGGACAGGCATTCATAATCACATCATCTTTACCCAATAGAAGAATCGCCGCCAGATTATATCCCTTTTCTCCCGTGGCAATGTCCATACCATACAGACCTGCACTCTTCAGCAGTTCCTGATCACTCATGCTCTCCCATGGATGCCTTCCTCCGGCGTTATTGACTGCCATCTTTCGAATCCGAGGCAAAAGGTCAAGCCGCAGATTTTCTTCCGAAGCATACGGATAAATTCTTTTCTCTGTAAAAATATTCTGCTTTCGGATGTACATAGACGCAATCTGCGCGGTTGCCGTCACTTTCACGTCTGCATCATCTACCCGGTCATAGATTACTTTTTTATAACTGTGAACCTCTGCGCTGGGCGGCACATGTACATGAATCACTGTATGACCTTTATACTTCAGCAGCTCCGGCGCAAGATAGACCGTCGGTGTAAAGTGAACCGGATTACTGATCACACTGATGAAATTTTTAATCATATCGCCAGCAGCCTTCTCCGGCACACCCGTCACAGTACCATCATCCAATACCCCCATAAACAGATCACCGCCAAATCGGTTCAGGAAAGAGCAAACGCTCTCGTATACATCGTGTTCAATTCCATTTCCACAACGCTTAAATTCCACAGCAACCGTCTCTCCAATTGAAAGCATAGATTCAAATGTATGCAAATTCATTTGCCGGTACCCTCCTGTCTATATACATACTTATATACTCACATCAAATTGATCACGCCCAGTATCATGTTTCCCATTTCTCTCTTCTTTAAACCAATCACACCTGCTCAGAACCGCTCAGCCCCATCCCAACCGCACTCTCAAACAGAATCCCGCCGATCTTTGGATCTCTCCCCTTTGTTTTATCAACCCGGAACAGATCCGCCAGCAGACGCAAATGATCCATCCAGCTAAACAGCCCCGAATGGCAGCATTGATTTCTCCTGTTGGCGCAGTCCTGCAGCCGTGCTTCAAAGGCCCTCCACCAGTTTTCATCGTACTGCGGATTTCCTACCGCCTGCATCCGCCGTCCAAGTTCCGCCCTGTGATTTCTCAGGATCACGCCAAATGCCCCAAGCGTCAGCTCTTCGTATTTGGCGTCCTTGAGCGCTACGGTGCCTCTGCCCTTTCCCATTCCCCGAATCTTAAATTCGGGAAACAGTTCCTGCAGGCTTTTGAGGAAGCAGTCCTTCATCCGCAGCTCCATTGCCTTACAGAAAAGGATTGCGCAGCAGGAGGCGTCAAACCCGGGATTGACCCGATAGACCGGCTCCAGAAGAAAGTACAGCTTCATTCCCAGCAGAAGATTATCCCTGACTCTGCCAGACAGCTGATCGAGAGCCTTTCCGGAGTCAAAGCCAAATTTGCCCAGCTGGGACGAGGTCAGCTCCGTGGTCAGAAATTCTTCATTCAATCCCTGGATCAGACCGGATGTATCAATGCTGTAGTCCACCGCATCCTCTTCATATTCCACCTCAGCCGTGGAAAACGCAGTAACCGAAGGCAATCCCGCAGATGCTTTCAGCAAGGCTTCTCTCCGCTCCTCCTCCGGAAGGTCCTGCTCCAGGATGGATTTGATCTCTTTGATAGCAAAGGTATCTATGATATTCTTTGCGGCGCTGATGCAGGCCGATTCCTTCCAGGCGTCCTCGTCTCCAATCACATACAGCCGGAATTTCGCGCGGGTCGCCGCAACATTTACAATATTCCGGTTCACCCACCGGACGGCCCCTTTTGCCCCTTCGCCTGGATCGCAGCCCAGCAGGAAGATCACCTCATCAGCCTCCTTCCCCTGAAATGTGTGGACCGTACCAATCTTTTTCTGGTCATGATCCAGAATATATCTGCTGTTGATCCTGGTCCGGCCGGCGTTTTCTTTGCAGTATTGATCAATATATTTCCGGATTCCGGCGACCACGGTCGTAAATGGGCTGATGATATAGATACCAGGCTCCGGATTTTTGGAAAACGCAATTTCCAGAAGTTCGCAGACCTTCCGGGCCTGGGCCTCTACAAAGTGATTCTTATTTCCCTTTTCCTCGCCCTTTACATTGATCCACTGCGATTTCTCATAAATAAACCTTGCGGCCTTCTCCGGTTTGGGCGGCCGGGTCTGCTGCTTCATGATCCCGTTATACGAGATTTCGTTGGAAATGTCGTACATTGGGGAAATGCATCGCCTGTGAACCAGCAGCGGACAGCCTACCCACTCCGGGTACTCCGTACCGTTGTCCAGATATGTACCAAACCGGTTCAGTCCATCGGCAAATGCCTGCACGGACAGCGTCTTTTTCTTATAAGGCTTGAGCGTCGGATCCTGGTATGCCTTCCGAAGCAGGATCAGGTCATCGGTGACCACCGGCTCCACCTGTTTCGGATCTCCCACAATGACCGCCCGCCGGCTTCTGTAAAGCGCTCCCAGAGCCATCTGCGGCTGTGCCTGCCCCGCTTCATCCACGACCAGCGTACCGATCACCCCGGGCTGTGTGATGTCCTTGAGCAGCCTTCCCACCGAAGCAAACGTGGAAGACAATACGGGCACCAGTAAGAACAGGGTCTGTAAAAGGGCAGGCACCATAAGCTCTTTGTCCTCCTGATGGAACAGGATCCTTTCATTTTCATCCCCCATCCGCAGCCCCCAATAATGAGATAACGTAACGAAATTGTCTCTGCAGTGATTGGAAGAAACCACGAATTCCTTGTTCATGCGCATCGCATACCCAAACAATTTTTCCCGCTCCCGGTTGTATCGCTGGGTAAACCAGGGATTTGCCACCTGGGCATCAGTGGATGTTCGGATATCCTTGGAAAGCAGTTTTTCCACAAAGCTTTCATCGATGACCACTCTCTCGTCCATCCTGCCCGCGCCAGTATATTGGGATATCTCCGATTCGTATTCCTTTCGGGCCATTTCTGCTTCTCTTTGTGCCTGAAATATCTTCTTTCTGTGATCCGCAGCTTTTTCCTCCTCACTGCTGATCCACTGTGCATACCTCGCAGTCTCTGACCGATGTGACTGGTATTCTCGTTCCGCTTGGCGGCTCAGCGTCAGGGCTTCCTCAGCATTTTGGTTCAAAAGCTCCAGCTCAGATTCCAGATCGGAGATCACGGCTTCCAGCTCTCCGGCCTCCCGGCCGTATTCCTCGGCAAGCTTCATGGCAGCTTTGTATTTTGATTTTTGGAATAGCTTCTGTATTCCGCTTACAGAATTTCTCTTTTCAAGTTCCTTTTCCAAAGCTCTTTTCCTTTTTTCTCTCACCCCAGACAGCTCTTCCTTTTTGCTCTGCCGCATTGTCTCCGCCTGCTCCGCTGCTTTTTTACAGGCAAGCATATTTGCGCAGATCTGCTCTTTGGCTTTCTCTAACTCGGATAAAACAGCTCTTCCTTTTTTGATATTCTGCTCTGCCTCAGCTATTGCCCTTCCGGATTCCATCTCAATCCTGGCGGCCGAGGCTTTATCTTCCGCTTTCCTTTTTGACAGCGCCCCGGCTTTTCCCAGTGCGCTCTGCATCTCTCTGACAATCTCCAACTGACGCAAAAACTGTTTCCTTGCCTTTTGGTAGGACGGAAGCCTGTTTGGGGCCGTCTCCTTCTTCCCGTAAAAATCCCACCCCAGGGGATACAGTACCTTCTGATAAAATTGATTCAGATTCGATCTTCTGCCCAACGGAGCAGCCACCAGTCCCCAGACCTCCGTATCGTCCAAAAGCTCCTGTGCATATTTTGTAAAATAAATGTCTCTGTATTGGATCTTCTCACTGCCTTTTCCTCCCTGACATGTGGTCTCAATCACGTCAGATTCCTCTGGTTCGAAGAGCCTGCCCACTTCTGCCAGCGCCCCGCGAAGCTCCTCAGGATCCCCGTCCAGAGGCGACAGATCGCCTGTCATCTTTTTGGGAAGCTCCTTGGAAATATTTTCGACCGCAGCATTATTGCACGATGTCACCAGCATACTATACCGGTTGATCTCGTCATTTTTCAGGCTGTACCAATGGCGTGTGTACTTTGAATAAGCATTTCCCGGCTCCTCGCCGCGAAGAAAATCATGCTCTTCGAAGGCATCCTCCGGATTTTTATATTCCGAAAGCAGGATGGCCCGCTCTATGATGTTGCTGACTACAATTTCTTTGAGCAGAGTCGTTTTTCCCGTTCCGGGAGGTCCGTTGACAGAAAAAATATTCCCATTTTCCGCATACAGTTCGGAACAGCCTTTGCCAATCGCAAGGTTGATGGCCGTCTGCTGCATAAAGGCAGGCATGAATCTGGACGGCCATTTTCCAAGAGGCGCATTTTCCACGGATAAAATCTCCTGGATCTGCTTTTGATATTCCGCTTTCCCCTGCTTTCCGGGATCTACCAGATCGATACCTTCCGTTTCCCGCTCTTTTAAGACCGTCACATAGGCAAGCAGGTCCTTTCCCATATGGCAGTTGTCCTCCAATGCCCCGCTTCTGATCTGTTCCTGGACAAGCCTGATATCATTGGAAAAATAATCATGCGTCAGCCCCAGATACTGATCCTCTTCTTTTTTACTTTTAATCCTTCCGTCCGCAAACATCTGAAATTGAACCGCGTAAACCTCTTCATAAGCATCCTTTTCTGTCTCGGAATTCTGTATGTTCCCCTTGAGATACCGCTTCTCGATCTCCTGATAAAGACCGCGGAGCCGGTCAAATGTTACTGCGCCTGCCGAAAAGGACTGCAGGGTATCGTCGTCCTCCTCTTCCTGTCCCTCGGACTGAGCGGCTTCCGGGCCAAAAAACATGGTTTCCAGTTCTTCTACCGCCTCTGCATACAGGGCTGCGTCCAGGGACGCAGACAGATCCCCTTTGGCAGACTTCACCTGCCTGAGCGCCCACAGAATGGCAGACAGGGACAGCGAATACCTGATGTACTCTCCTGAAGGCGAAAGCTGGAGGCTGGCCCATGCGATCTGATCCGTATTTTTTTCCGGCCTGCCCCCGTCCTCCGCTGTAAACGGCAGAACCTCCGCAATCCGGTCGATGCACTTTTCCCGCCTGACCTTCCCGATATAAATGGTCAGGTTTCCCCACTTTTTCATCCCGCAGGCCCGGGCCTCTTTTGCGATCACCTCATACAGCGTCTCCCGGCAGGAGCTGCCCCAGAGCAATAGAAAGTCCTCGATGATCGGAGTGCTTTTTTCTCGGCCTCCGGGCGGATTTTGCTTCCGCTTTTTCACTCTGTTGATCAGCTCCGGATGATCCGGAAATGGATCCTGAGCCAAAAATTCCATTGTAAACCAGTAATCCAGAACCTTTTCAGCTAATGCCCTGTCCTGCTCCTTCAAATGACCGCCTCCTCATTTTGTAAGCTTACATTCAGACCGTTACGCCCCAAAATCATATACATACAGCTCATGCAGAGCCCGTGTTGCGCAGATATACCGGAACTGCTGAAACAGCGGACTTTCCTTCTCGCCGCCCAGTACAAACACCTGGTCAAATTCCAGTCCCTTCGCCAGATAAAAGGTAGTCACCGTGATCCCCTTCTGGAACAGGCTGCTGTCCCTGTCGATATAATATACATCCTCCCGCCGTTCCCTGAGATAACGGTATGCGTCGATCGCTTCCTCTTCCGTCATCGTCAGGACGGCCGCATTCTCATATTCTATTTCTGATCCACTTTCTGCACTGCTCTTTTCTCTCGTTGGGCCTGCTTTGGAAGCTCCTCTCATTTCCTCTGCCCCAGGCATTTCCCGCCGTTCGTCTGTTCCACGTTCTTCCCCGGCCGCTTCCGCTTCCAGCCTTATCAGCCGTACCTGCCGCAGCACCTCATCCAGCGCTTCTTCCCTGGATGCCAGCCATCTCTCCTCCACAGCCTTCCCATGCCTCTGGAAATACTCTACTCCCTCAATTCCCGTGATCTTTCCTGCATATTCCGCGATCTCCGCCGTGTTCCGATAGCTTTTTTTCATCTCAATGCACCGGATCTTCCTGCCGAATATTTCCGGAAGAAAGGTCAGCACATCCATCGGCTCCTGATCCACCGTCTGTGCGCGGTCGCCCAGGATCGTCATATTGCACGGGAACAAAAGCCCCAGGATCACATACTGCAGATAGGAATAATCCTGCATTTCATCAATGACCAGATGGCGGATGTTCCGGCGCGCCGCCCCGGTCAGAAGCCGGTATTTCAGATACAGCAGGGGATACACATCCTCATATTTCAAAAATCGCTTCTCCTCCGGTACATCCCGCAGCGCCGGATATCCGGAATCCTCCAGCAGCCAGTTATAGATCACATACAGATCCGTGGTCACATAGAGACTCTCAAATCTCTCCCGGATCACCAGCAATTCTTCTTCCGGAAGTGTTTTATCATGGAGCGTCTCATATTCATCCACAAAACACTCCATTACTGCATCCATTCTAGACAGCAACGGCACTCCGGAGAATTTATAGTAGAACAGCTTCAGGATCTCCTCCGCCTTTTTCTCCATGCCCTTATATTCCACATCTTGGAAATCCACCAGACGATCCTCCAGCTCCACAAGAAATCCTTCCACGCACTGTACAAATTCCTTGGACTGCTTCCAGCGGTAACATGCTTCCGCATTCTGATGGTCTCCGTCCGTTTCTTCCGGCAGTAAACTGCTGTCGCTTTGTTCCTGTATACTTCCTTCGGTTCTCATATTCCGATACGCCGGAGCGCTTCGGCCCGCCCATCCTTCCCGGATCTGACGCTCGATCTGATGGTATCTGTCCTCGCAGTCAGCCACCGTATCCTTCAATTCCCGATACGCAAACAGGTCAAGACTCATTTCCCGGATATTTTCCTCCCCCAGCTCCGGAAGGATATGGGAAATGTAGTCAGAAAATACGCTATTCGGCGACAGCACCAGTATATTCGAGGAACGTAAGTTCTCCCGGTCATGGTACAGCAGATAGGCGATTCGGTGCAGGGCTACAGAGGTTTTTCCGCTTCCCGCCGCCCCCTGGATCACCAGGACCTTATCCTTTGTATTCCGGATAATGGCGTTCTGCTCCTTCTGGATCGTGCGCACAATATTTTTCAACTGAGTATCGCTGTTGGTTCCCAACTCCTGTTTCAGGATGTCGTCGTCGATCTTCATATCACTCTCAAATTCATAGATCATCCTGCCGCCCCGGATCTTGTATTGCCATTTTGAGCTGATCTCCCCATGCATCCTCCCGCTCGGCGCCTCATAGGACGCAGGCCCCCTGTCATAATCGTAAAACAAACCGCTGACCGGAGCGCGCCAGTCATAGATCAGAGGGATCCCGCCCCGCTTTTCCGAAAAATTTCCAATCCCAATATGGAAGGTTTCCGCCTCATCATCGCCGTCATAGATAAAATCTACCCTTCCGAAAAACGGAGAATCCAGCATCCTTTTCAGCCGCCGTCTCATATTCAGATTCTCCTGATTTGCATTGATCTGTGTCAGAAGGGCCTGGCTGTTATCAAAATTCTCATAGCCGTACTGGTCCATCTCCGTATAATTTTCCCAATAATATTCGTGCATCCCCTCGATATCCTTCTGCACAAATTCTATCGTTTCGTCCAGCTCCCGGATCCTTCCCCGGAGTTTTTCCATAACAACTGCCAAAAATTCTGTTCCTGCGCTCATACTATGAAAGCTCCTTCTATCATCACATTCTGAGGAACTGTATGGAAATAACTGATACAGTTCCTAAATTTCTGAATATACACACGAACATTATTTTACCATTTAATCTGTCCGCATATGCATGTAATCAATGTCCTGAATCGTGTTTATACTAAAAACAATCCCAAAATAATCTGCAAATAGTTCGTGTTTTTTCTTCGGGACAGTTCCGAAACGCCATATAAATCTGCCGCCCCGTTTTACATCAGAAAAGGCCGGTCAGGAATTCCCCCGGCCGGCAAATACCTCTCCCACTTCCAGATCCTCCGGAGTGGTGATCTTTATATTTTTGTAGGATCCCTTCACCATCCTCACCGGATGTCCCAGCATGATCTCTACTGCGCCCGCGTCATCTGTCACGGTATATCCTCTGCGGCGGGAGCCGCCGGATTCTCCCCGGGCCTGCTTCTCCTGATCCTGCATCAGCATTTTATACGCCTGTTTTACAAGCTTTGTCTCAAATACCTGGGGTGTCTGCACCATCCACAGCGTGCCGCGGTCCGGTGTGTCCCTTACCTTGCATTCCGGATCCACGATCTTGATCGTATCCTTCACCGGCATCCCGGCCACGCATGCCTTGTCCAGCCGCACGATTTCATACAGCCGTGACAGCATTTCCTCATCTACAAACGGACGCGCGGAATCGTGGATAAACACATATCCGTCCTCCCTGGTCTCCCGAAGTCCGTTCCAGACCGAATGAAAACGCTCTTTTCCGCCTGCCACGATCCTGCTCACCTTGGTGATTCCGTATGTCTCCACAAAATTCTTCCGGCAGTAGTCCTCTTCTCCTTCCCCGGTCACCAGGATGATCTCGTCAATGATATCTGATTCCTGGAATACCTGCAGCGAATAGCAGACGATCGGCTTTCCTGCCAGAAGAAGATATTGCTTATGCACTTCCGTTCCCATGCGGTTCCCCCTGCCTGCTGCCAGGACGACTGCGGTACAATACGATTTTTCCATTGTGCCCCCCTATCTGATCTCCATATGGAATACAATATACCCAGGCGCATCTCGTCATAGCCGATTGACCGCTTCGCAAGGTATCTCGTCACAGCCGATCGACCGGGCCACAACATATAGTATGCAACCCATTTTTATCACAATATATCCTGTTATCCCTGTACAGCCAGTCAACGCTCCCCCAGCCTCAGATTCGGCACCGCATTCAGATCCCACCCGTGCCGGGTTCCGGCCAGGTACTCATAATATCCCGCCGCCCCGATCATAGCCGCGTTGTCCGTGCAGAAGATGGGCGAAGGATGGTAGAATTTCAGATTTCGCTCCTCACACGCCTTTTTCATGCTTTCCCGCAGCGCGCTGTTGGAAGCCACGCCCCCGGCAATGGCAAATCTTCCCATCCCGTATTCCTCCGCGGCTTTCATCGAATGCTCCACCAGCACATCCACCACCGCCTTCTGGAAGGATGCTGCCACATCTGCAGGCCGGAAGGTTTCTCCCTTCATCTGACAGCCGTTGATATAATTGAGAACCGCAGACTTCAGCCCGCTGAAGCTGAAATCAAATGGCGCGTCCGCAATATGCGCCCTGGGAAATGGAATCGCGTCCGGATCGCCCTCCTTTGCCAGACGGTCGATCTTGGG